>Ga0187894_10000154_pt1 | contig 89075 bp, 83 predicted proteins | sample GBC1701081metaG_FD_136650 | JGI IMG/M metagenome (GOLD analysis project Ga0187894, IMG submission 136650) | White microbial mat communities from a lava cave in the Kipuka Kanohina Cave System on the Island of Hawaii, USA - GBC170108-1 metaG ...
GCGACCTCCACGATCGGGTAGCTCGTGAACCCGTTGGCCTGCCGAATCCGACGGGGCGTCGCGGCGAGCGACAGACCCGACAGGGCGAGGATCGCCACCTCCCGGAGCGGCGCACGAAGGAGCGCGACGGCGAGCACGACGCCCACCAGCCACAGCGCGTTGACCCCACCCTCGACGCGCAGCGGCTCGAGCTCTGTGCGGTCCCGGTGGATCGCGGCGAGCGGCTCGCGCGCGTATTGCGCCGAGTCCCAGATCAGATACGCGAGCAGGAGCGCGACCAGCATCACGAGCCACTGGGGCCAGAGCCGGAACGTCCATGAGAACGGCACGCCCTGGAGGTAACCGAGAAAGAGCGGCGGGTCCCCGAGCGGCGTGAGCATGCCGCCGATGTTCGACACCGTGAAGATGAAGAAGATCACGGTGTGCTTCACGCGGTGCCGCTCCCGGTTCGTCTGCAGCAGGGCGCGGATCAGGAGCATCGAGGCGCCCGTGGTGCCGACGAACGAGGCGAGCACCGACCCGACCGCGAGGAAACCCGTGTTGGTGAGCGGCGTGGCGACGAGATCGCCCCGGAGGCGCACGCCGCCGGAGATGACGTACAACCCGGCCAGCAGGATGATGAACGACACGTACTCCTCCCCCATCGCCACGAGGGCCTGCGGGCGCCGCACCCCGTACAGGACGAGGATGGGCAATCCGAGCAGCACGGCCACGATGAGCTTGTTCCGGTTGCGCTCCCACCAGTGCGGGGTCCACAAGGGAAGCACCGCGATGGCGAGGAGCATCAGGACGAAGGGCGCGACCGTGTAGACGGGCAGAGCCGGTAGGGCGGACAAGGTCGCGATCTCTCCTTGAGCTGAGCGACGCCATTCTAGGGGGAACAGGCGCTCGAGAGAAGCGGACACTCCGGGCCGTATGGCAACCGGACCAATCGTTCTTGGCATCGATGCCAAGACACAGGTCGGCTGCGTTACTGCAGATGGCTCTAAAAAACAGGAAGATGTGGCGATCTTCCGACTGGCACCAGGCTTGCTTACGAAGCGGTGCCCGGACGCGCGGGAGAGGGACCGGCTGTCCGAGCTTCACAATCACGCACGGGAGGCATCCAATGGCGGATCTGACCGAAGCGCAACGGGAAGCCTACTGGCGGTACAACGTCGGGTTGACGACCGTCCTGCTCGTCATCTGGTTCGTCGTCACCTACCTCATCTCGGGCCTCTGGGCCGCCTGGCTCAACAACTACTCGTTCCTCGGCTTCCCGCTCGGCTACTACATGGCCGCCCAGGGCTCGCTCGCGATTTTCGTCATCGAGATCGCCGTGTACGCGTACCTGATGAACAAGAAGGACGAGGAATACGGCATCCGCGAGGAGGGCTAGGACGACCATGACCCTCGACAAGCTCTTCGGGCTCTACACCATCAGCTTCCTGGGCGTGACCATTCTGATCGGCATCGCCGAGATCGCCTTCGGCCTGCCCAACCGATGGATCGGCTGGATCTTCATGGCGCTGTCGCTGCTGATCTACGTCTTCATCGGCATCGTCACGCGCACCTCGAACCCCGACCAGTACTACGTGGCCGGTCGCGGGGTCCCCGCGTTCTACAACGGCATGGCCACAGGATCGGACTGGATGTCGGCGGCCTCCTTCATCTCGATGGGCGGGGCCCTGTCCGCGCAGGGCTTCGCCGGCCTGGCCTACGTCATGGGGTGGACGGGGGGCTACCTGCTGCTCGCGGTCTTCCTCGGTCCCTATCTACGGCAGTTCGGCGCCTACACGATTCCCGACTTCCTCGGCGCTCGGTACGGCGGCAACGCGGCGCGCGTTGTCGGCGTGATCGGCGCCATCGCCTGTTCCTTCACCTACCTCATCGCCCAGGTCACCGGCGTCGGGCTCATCGTCGCGCGCTTCATCGGGCTCGACTTCAACATCGGCGTGTTCGTGGGGTTGCTCGGCGTGCTGTTCTGCTCCGTCCTCGGGGGCATGCGCTCGGTGACCTGGACCCAGGTCGCACAGTACATCATCCTGATCATCTCGTACCTCGTGCCGGTCGTGTATCTGTCATGGCAGCTGTTCAGCATTCCGGTCCCCGAGCTCACCTACGGCAAGCTCCTCGAAGAGAACAATACGCGCGCGCTCCAGATCACCCGCGACCCGGGCGAGAAGGCGACCCGAGCGGCCTGGAAGAAGGACGCCGACGACATCGCCGCCAAGCTCAAGGCTGGCGGGATCAGCGAGGCCGAGGCGGACAAGCTCAAGGCCCAGCAGGCGATCGCCGTCAGGCAGTCGACCGCGCCCGCCGCAAGCGACGACGCCAAGATCGGTCGCTACCTCACGGTGCCGACCGGCGTGGGCATGTGGAACTTCCTGGCGCTGACCTTCTGCCTGATGGTCGGCACCGCGGGGCTGCCGCACATCCTGACCCGCTACTACACGACCCCGTCCGTGCGCCAGGCGCGCACGTCGGTCGCCTGGTCGCTGTTCTTCATCTTCCTCCTGTACTTCACGGCGCCCGCGTATGCGGCGTTCGCCCGGTTCGTCATCTACACGAAGCTCGTCGGCTCCAAGATCGCCGACCTGCCGCGGTGGGTGACGCTCTGGCAACCCGCGGGCCTGTTCGAGGTCGTGGACAAGGGGGGTGACGGCATCGTCCACTGGGCGGACTTCGTCATCAAGAGCACGGATTTCGTCGTGCTGGCCATGCCGGAGATCGCCGGCCTCCCGTTCGTGATCACCGGGCTCGTGATGGCGGGCGGCCTGGCCGCAGCCCTGTCCACCGCGGACGGCCTGCTCCTCACCATCGCCAACGCGATCTCGCACGATCTCTACTACAACGTGATCGATCCGCACGCCTCGCTGGCCAAGCGGCTCACGATCACCAAGGTGCTGCTCGTCGTGACCGCGATCGTCGCCGCGTGGGTGGCCACGTTCCGGCTCTCGCTGATCGTCGAGCTGGTGGCCTGGGCCTTCAGCCTGGCCGGGGCCTCGTTCTTCCCGGCGCTGGTGATGGGCATCTGGTGGAAGCGCGCCAACAGGGCGGGGGCCGTCGTCGGGATGATCGCCGGCCTCGGCGTGACGACCTACTACATGATCGGAAGCCGCTTCTTCGGCGTGTCGTGGTTCGGCACGCAGACGATCGCGTCCGCGATCTTCGGGCTTCCCGTGGGGTTCCTCGTCATCTGGATCGTCTCCCTCCTGACGGAGGCGCCGCCGCAGCGCGTGCAGGATCTCGTGGTCAGTGTCCGGTACCCGAAGAGCGGACAGGCGACGGCGCTCTCGGCGCAAGGGATCCAGCTGGGCCAGCACTGAGCCTGGATGATCGGACTGGCCGCGGGCAGGGCGCGCGCGGTGCGCTCCTGCCCGCGGCGATCCGGCGATGCTCGAACTGCTCTATCGCGCGCTGGTCGTCGTCTGGTTCCTGTGCTACATGGCCGCGATCTACCTCGCGCTCCACATCGTTGTGGCGCGCGTCGTTCGTTCGCCGGACAGCCGCCTCCTCTGGTTCTTCTCCGTGGTGACGAGTCCGTTGACGCGCCCGGTGCAGGCCTTCGTGGCCACCGGCACTCCGGCCGGTCGCGTCCGGATCATCGCCCTCGTCCTCTACCTCGCGCTCATGATCGCGGCGCGCTTCGCCCTCTTCAGCCTGGGCGGGCATCCGCTCGGCTGACCGGGCCGTGCTGGCGCTGGCCGCGATCGATGGCGCCGGGGCGGTTCTCTTCGGCCTCGTCTACGCGGCGGCGGGCGCCCATCTGCTCACCCAGGGCGCCTTCGTGGTGGCGCTCGCGGTGGCGTTCGGGGCGATCACAGCAACCTGGATGCACGTCGAGCGCTCGGGCGGACGTCACCGCGACGCCCTGAGCCGCCTTGGCCGCGCGACCGGGGCGCTCGCGCTCACGCTCTTCGCCGTGCCAGCCGTGGTCCTGATGCCGCTGTTTGTCCTCAGAGAGGGGCTGCCGGCCGAAGCCAACGTCGACGCCCTGCTCAGGCCGATCATGGTGCTGCTGCTGATCTCGCTCTCGCTCGTCGCGCTCGTGAACCTCGTTGGCGGTGGACTCGTGGTCGCCGCGGCGCTCCTCCGACGGCTCCGCGCTCCGCGGCCCTCCTGAGCGGCAGCGCTCCGCCCTGTGCCCCGCTTCGAGTACAGTGGGCAATATCCGAGGTCCGCGGAGCGCTGGGTATTGACCAGGAGATGGTTCGGCCGATGGCGTCGACGCTGGTGGACGTCGCCGCGCTGATTGCCCGACTGCCCGGGTGTGGCCGGCTCGAGCCGGAGGCGGTCACCGCGCTCCGCGACGAAGCCCGCACCCTGGAGTTTCCGGCGGGCGCTCGCCTTCTCACGGAGGGCGAGCCGACGCCGGACTGGTACTGCGTCGTCGCGACCGGCGCGGTGCAGGTCACTCGCGTGGACGCCGAGGCCGATGAGATCCTCGACTATCTCGCGGCGGGCGACGTGCTCGACCCGGGCACGCCAGGACTTCCCGCTGCCTGCTCGGCGACGGCCGTCGAGTCGACCTGTTGTCTCTTCCTTTCCCAGTCGACCGTGGCGCGGTGCCGGGGACGCCTGGCGCTCGAGCTCGCCGTCGGGGATCGCGGCGAGCTCGCGCTGTTCACGCTTCGGGTCGGCGACCTCATGAAGGGTCCTCCGGTCACCTGTGGGCCGGCCACGTCCGCCGCCGCGGCGGCCGCGCTCATGACGAGCCGGGGCGTGGGGTCGGTGGCGATCGTGAACGACGCCGGGTCGCCGATCGGGATCGTGACCGACCGCGACCTGCGCGCCAGGGTCCTGGCGGGCGGCCGGCCCGCGACGAGCTCCGTGGCAGACGTGATGTCGAGCCCACTGTGCTGCATCGAGCGCGCACGGCCTGCCTTCGAGGCATTGATCGAGATGACGCGGCGCGGTTTCCATCACCTCGGTGTCCTCGACTCGGGCCGCCTCGTCGGCGTCGTGTCGAGCCACGACATCATCCTGCTGCAAGGGGCACATCCGGTCGCCCTCGTCCAGGAGATAGAAGGGCAGGCCGATCTCGATCGTCTGGCGGCCGTGGCGACGCGCGTGCAGCCCGTGGTGAAGTGGCTGGCAGACGCCGGCGCGACGGCCCACGACATCGGCGGCATCGTGGCGGAGCTGAATGACCGAATGGTCCGACGCGCGCTGGCCCTGGTGGTCGACGGACTGGAAGCCCAGGGGGCCGGGCGGCCGCCGCTCGGCTACGCGTGGCTCGCCGCGGGAAGCGAGGGGCGCCGCGAGCAGACCCTCAAGACCGACCAGGACAACGGACTCGTGTACGCCGACCCCCGACCCGATCAGGCGAACAGTGCCGCCACGTACTTCCGCTCCCTCGCCGCGGGGATGGGCGACGCGCTCGTGCGGCTCGGCTTCCCCGCGTGCGCCGGCGGCTTCATGGCGTCCAACGAGCGCTGGTGCCAGCCCGAGCGCGTGTGGCGCGGCTACTTCGACACGTGGATGGAGACGCCGAACCCGGAGCAGATTCTGCGGGCCTCGATCTTCTTCGACCTGCGCCCGATCGGCGGAGACGAAGCGCTCGGATCCCACCTCTGGGATTTCATCTGTGACCGGGCGCCCGAGCACGCGCTCTTTCTGAGCCATCTGGCGCGAGCGGCCCTCGAGCGGCGCGTGCCGCTCGGACTGTTTGGCGGGTTCATCGTCGAGCGCTCGGGCGCACACAAGGACACCATCGACCTGAAGGCTCGCGGGGTCTTTCCGATGACGCAGGCAATGCGGGCCTACGCCCTGTCCATCGGGGCTCGCGAGACGAACACCGTGGACCGGCTGCTGGCGGCGGGTCGGCACGACCTCTTCAGCCCTGACGAGGTCGAGGATCTGCGCGACAGCTACGAGGTGATCTCGCGCCTCCGGCTCGATCATCAGCTCGCGTGCGTCGACGCGGGGCGCGCTCCCGACAACCACGTGGATCCGACGACGCTGCGCAAGTCCGATCGGGTGCTGCTCAAGCAGGCCTTCAAGGCGCTGGGGTGGCTGGAGCGCCGAATCGCGGACCGGTTCCACACGGAGCTCCTGGCGTGAGTCCGGCGTGATGACCGCGTCTGCCGGAGTCGAGCGTGCCGCCGGCGTCAGTGTCACCGCACCTGACGGAGGTGCCGACGTGTTGGAGACGGTCCGTGCCGCACTCGCGTCTCGAGCGTAGGCTCGTCGCGGGGATCCTCGTCCTCTTCGCGATCCCCGCGGCAGCTGTCGGCGGCGCGCTGGCGCTGCTCCATCGGCGCGGCGCCTTCGCGGACGTGGCGAGCCTCGGCGTCGCGGTGATCGCTGGATTCGTGGCCGTGATGGTCTATCTGGGAATCGTGTCCTGGTCGATCGGGCGCTCGCTGGCACGTTCGCTGGTCGAGCTCGAGCACGGCACGGAGCTGATGGCGAGCGTGCACCCGGACCACCGTCACCGCATCCGGACCGGAGATGAGCTGGAAGCCGTGGCCGAGGAGATCAATCGGATGGCGGATGGGCTCCGCGACGCACGGCTCGGGCTCGCGACCGAGGTGGCGCGAGCGACCCAGGAGCTGTCCGACGAGCGCGCCAAGCTCGCCGGAATCCTCGCGGAGATGGACGCGGGCGTGGTCGTGGCCCGCTCCGACGGCCTGGTCACCCTCGCCAACCGAGCCGCGCGAGATCTTCTCGGCGACGATCTGCTCGGGCGGAGCCTCTACGAGGTGGTCGACCGGGAGAGCGTGACGCAGGTCCGCGACCAGCTCCAGACGGGCCAGGGCACGGTGGAGCGCTTCACGCTCCACAGGCCGGCCGGGATCATGCTCGAGGCCGGGATGACGTCGTTCACCGGTGTGGACGGGGCAGTCGGCGACTTCATCCTCGCGCTCCGCGACGTGAGCCGACCCCTCCGTGAGCACGAGGCCGAGGCGCGACGGTTGGACGTGAGCCGCGAGGTGCGCGGATCGGTGTCCTCGATTCGATGGATCGCCGAGACGCTTCTCGGGGATCCCGCCGTCGCCGGGACGGGGGCCGCGCCACTGGTGTCGGCCATCCACGCCGAGGCCGCACGGCTCTCGGGCTTGATCGCAGGTCTCGCTGGAATCGAGGAGCCTCCCGAGGCGCCTCTCGTTCCGACCGATCCCGCGCCCGCCGTTCCCCGTCTCGTCGGTGCCGGTCTTCGCTCTGGGACGAGGGGCGCCGCTCCCGAGCGCCCTCGACTCTACGACTTCTCAGCCCTCGATCCGGTGGAGCCGCATGTCTCCGCCCCCGATCGGGCGCGAGCACTTAGGGATTTCACGTATGTCGCGCTCGACGTCGAGACGACGGGCGTGAGGCCGGAGGCAGGGGACCGGATCGTCTCGCTGGCGGGCGTCAGGATACGGAACGGCCTGGTCAACCGCGGCGACTGCTTCGACGCACTGGTGAATCCGGGGCGCCCAGTGCCCGCCGCGAGCGCCCGCGTTCACGGGATCACCGACGAGATGCTGGCCGGGGTGCCGTCGATCGACGTCGTGCTCCGCGCGTTCGAGCGCTTCGCCGGGGCGGCGGCGCTGGTTGGCCACGACGTCTGGTTCGATCTCGCCTTTCTCGTCCACGACGCCGAGCACGCTCGCCTCGCGTCGCCCACCCCTCTGCACCCGGTTCTCGACACGCGCGCGCTTTCCGAGCTCGTCCATGGCCCGGCGGGCGAGCACACGCTGGACACTGTCGCCGCCCGACTCGGAGTCACCATCCAGGGTCGACACTCCGCGCTGGGCGACGCGCTCGCGACGGCGGAGATCTTCGTTCGATTGCTCCAATTGCTGGACCGGCGCGGGATCAGGACGCTCGGCCAGGCGCTCGATGCCAGTCGCGTCGTTCGGCGCCGCTGGCCCCGGGACCACACCGGGTTGCCGTCGTAGTCGGGGCCGGCCCCACTGGCACATTCCCCACGCTGAGGCAGTCGTCTCAGCCGCCTGCCCAACGGCCCACATCCAAGACGACTAGCGAAAAACGACACGCTCTGTGCCGCTTTTTCCCACCCGGAGCGGGCGTTTTGCCCGGTTCCCATCCCACCCTCGTCTGCAGGGGACTGCGAATAACGCGCGTTTACGATCGTCTTTCACTGCGACACATAGGGCACGAGGGTTGCATCACCGCTGGGGAACCGAGTCGGGGATAACAGGGGTCCTGGCCTTAGGGAGGGAGATCATGGACGAGATCAAGCGACGGCTGGAATCGGAGCTGAGCCATACGATGAATCGGATCCGCCAGATGGGCGGGACCGCGGTGCTCGAGGAGTTTCCGTCGGCGATCGGCGACAACACTCCGCTGGCGGACGAGGTCGACGTCATCCGTCAGAACGAGGACCGTGAGATGAGCATCGTGACGCGGAGCCTTCTGGTGGAGCGCGCGAACAAGCTGGCGGAGGCACTCCAGCGGCTGCACGGCGGCGACTATGGCCAGTGCGAGGAGTGCGGGGAGCCCATCGCGCCTGCGCGCCTTCGGGTCCTGCCGGAAGTGACGACCTGCGTGCGCTGCCAGGACAAGATCGAGCGGATGTCGAGGCACCTCCAAGCGGTCGGCGCCGGGTACGAAGGCGACGACGCGGACGAGGACTAACTGGAATCAGGGTGGCCGATCGCGGCCCGAATCGGGCCGGGTTGGCCGCTGATGATCCCGTCGATACCCCATCCGACGAGCCGGCTCGCCAAGGCCGGCTCGTCGACCGTCCAGGCATAGCACTCGAATCCCGCCGCTCGGATCGCGGCCACCGACGGCCCCGTCAGTCCATGGGCCGCCGCGCAGAGCGCCTGGACCAAGCCGGGGCCCTCCACCCCGTCGGGTGGTTCGGCACGGACGACGCGCGCCGCGAGTGTGAGGTCGCGGTTCAGGCCCCGAAGCTCGTCAAGCGTCGTCCGATCGGACGACTGCACGAGACAGCGATCCAGGACGTCGTAGATCTCGACGAGGGACACGACGCGTTCCTCGATGCCACGATAGCGCTCGGATCCGGCCGGAAGCTCGATCCAGAACCGCGTGCGGTCCCGGAAGCGCTCGAGCACCTCGCCGAGGGTTTGTAGGCGCTGGCCCCGGAAGCGCTCGCCACGCCACCCGCCCGCGTCCAGCCGCTTCAGCTCCTTCAGCCGCCGCGCCCGCACGAGGCCGGCGCCATCGGTCGTGCGCTCGAGGGTGAAGTCGCGGATGACCACCGGCTGATCGTCCAGCGAGAGGTGGACCTGGAGCTCGAGGCCGTCCGCGCCCTGGTCCAGCGCCAGCTCGAAGGCGGCGATCGTGTTCTCCGGCGCCTCCGACGACGCGCCGCGGTCGGCGATCACGATCGGCCGGGAAGTCGCGCCGATCATTGTCGATCCCGGAGCCGCCGTGGCAGTATCTGGGCGTGCGCACACCCGTTCTGGACGTGGCTCGGCCGGCGATCCGGCTCGGTGCGCGCCTCTACCTTGGCCTCACGTTCGACGGAGTGCATCACATCCCGAGCAGCGGACCGCTCCTCATCGTCTCGAACCACGTCACCTATGCGGATCCCGTGCTCATCACCATTCCCGTGCGTCGCCGCATCCACTACATGGCCTGGAATGCGCTGTTCGACGTCCCGGGGCTCGCGTGGCTCATCCGGCGATTGCGCGCATTCCCAGTCGAGATCGAGTCCGCGGATCCGCGCGCCACGCGCGAGGCCGTGCGGCTCCTTCAGGCCGGCGAAGCGGTGATGATCTTCCCGGAGGCCGGGCGGAGCCTCGACGGCCGGCTGGGGCGGTTCAAGCCGGGCGCCTTCCGGCTGGCCTGTTCGCTCGGCGCGCCCGTCCTGCCCGTCACGATCACCGGAGGGCACGAGGCCTGGCCGCCAGGCCGCATCTTGCCACGGCCGGGCCGGTTGGCGATCACGTATCATCCGGTCGTGTCGCCGCCGAACGGCGGCGACGTGAAGGCCGCCGCGCGGGCGCTCGCCGCGCGCGTCCACCGCGTCGTGGCCTCGGCGCTTCCCGCTCATCAGCAACCCCCTCACGAGGCGAGCCGGAGCGCCGAGCAGGCGTGACCGCCGGCCGGCCGCGCCGGTTGCCCGGGCCCCCGGCGCCGTGTATTCTCGCCACCGATGGCCTCCCGCCCTTCGCCATCCATCCTCGTCCTCCACGGACCCAATCTGAATCTCCTCGGGACTCGTGAGCCGTCGATCTACGGGCACATGTCCCTCGCCGAGGTGAACGCGGCCGTCGTGCGCCACGCCGCCCAGCGCGGAGCGTCCGCCGTGTGCCGGCAATCCAACCACGAAGGTCAGCTCGTCGACTGGATTCAATCGGCTGCGGGCGAGGGGTTCGCGGCCATCGTGATCAATCCCGGAGCCCTCACGCACTATTCGGTGACCCTGCGCGACGCCGTTGCGTCGGTCGTCACCCCGGTCGTCGAGGTGCACCTCTCCAACGTGCACGCCCGCGAGGAGTTCCGCCGCCATTCCGTGATTGCCCCCGCGGCCGCCGGCCAGATCAGCGGGTTCGGTCCCACCAGCTATCTGCTCGGAGTGGACGCCGCGCTGGCGCTCACTTCCGTCCGGGGAGACAGGCACCCGGCGCGGGTTCGCCGGGTCCCCGCCAGGGCCCGGCGGTGAATGGGCGTCGAGCCGCTCGCGTCTGACGCGCAACTCGACACCGATGCTGGAGGCGGCCCAGTCGAGCCGTGACGCCTCCAGACACGCCTCCCCGCCCGGAGGGTCCGTCGACCGAACCTGAGCTCGAGGCCGCTCCAGGCGCGGATGAGCGCGCCCTCATCCAGCGATGCATCGAGGGCGATGCCTCGGCGTTCGAGCCTCTGGTAGAACGCTATCGCCAGCGTGTCTGGCGCCTCGCCTACCAGATTCTGCGAGACAAGGAGGAGGCATGGGATTGCGCCCAGGAAGCGTTCGTGCGGGCATTTCATTCGCTGCCGTCGTTCCGCGGCCAATCGGCGTTCTATACGTGGCTGTTCCGGATCACCGTCAACGTCGCCACCGATCGACAGCGGGCCCGCGGCGCCCAGGCGCGCGCCTTCGGCGCGGACCGGGTGCCGGAGGAAGAGTGGAGGCGCACGACGCCGGACCCGACCGCGGGCCCGGACAAGGCGGCGCTGCAAGCGGAACAGCGCGAGCGTATCCGGCACGCCCTCGATGCCTTGCCGCCCAAGGCGCGGACCATTATCATGCTGAGTGACATCGAAGGCTTGTCGTACCGCGAGATCGCCGAGGTGCTGCGCTGCCCCATCGGAACCGTGATGTCTAGGCTCCATAACGCGCGCAAGCGCTTGAAGGCTGCGCTCGGTTCGATGCTGGCGGTGGTCCTCTTCGTGGTGTCGGGGCTCCTCCTCGCCGCAGCGCCCGGCAATGCGCAACCGGTCATCCGCTTTGGCGTGCGCGTGCTCGAGGCGTCCAACACCGGTACGCCCGAGGGCGGCTCGTCACCCGGCTCCGCCCCGGGCCAGCGACGCCCGGTCCCGCCGCCGCCCCCGCCCCCAGGCGCGCCGCCTCCACCTCCCCCTTCGGGAATGCCGCTCGCGCCGCGCGCCGCCCCAGGCACCGAAACGGACGAGCGGCTGCGGAGCCTCTTGCCTCAGCTCAGGAGCGTGTTCCGATACAGCGAGTACACGCAGCTCGCGCGCCACCGGGTCGATGGGCCGCTCGGGGTGATGCAGCGGTTCTCCATTCCCGGTGACCGCTGGCTCGACATCACGCCGGACCAGTTGCTCGGCAAGGCGGTCCGCATGCAGGTGCGCTTGCTCAAGGGCGAGCAGGCCGAGATGAACGCGAGCCTCCTGGCCTCGCCGGGCGCGCCGGCAGTGCTCGGCGGACCGGCGTACGGCAAAGGCGTGCTAATCATCATCTTATGGGCCAACCCCAATCCCGGACCGGATCCCAGCCCGGGGCCGGGGAGATCCCCGTGAGCGAGCAGCGCTACTTCGAGGAGCGCGCCCGCATCGAGCAGGGGCACGTCAAGTATCGCGACAAGCTCAAGGAGGAAGGCAAGCTCTTCGTCCGGGACCGGCTGCGCCTCCTCCTCGACCCGGGCTCGGAGTTCCAGGAGGACTTCCTGTTCGCGCGCAACCAGGAGCCCGACACACCCGCGGACGGGGTCGTCACCGGGGTGGGGCAGGTGGGCGGTCGCGCCGTCTGCATCATGGCCAACGACTACACGGTCAAGGCGGGGTCCTGGGGCGAGAAGACCGTGCAGAAGATCGTGCGCATCCAGGAGCGGGCGCAGCGGCTCGGCGTTCCGCTGCTCTACCTCGTCGACGCGGCGGGCGGGCGCATCTCGGAGCAGATCAAGATCTTTCCCGGGCGGTTTCACGCGGGGCGCATTTTCTACAACGAGGTCCAGCTCTCGGGCGTCGTGCCCCAGGTGTGCATCCTGTTCGGGCCTTCGCCGGCCGGATCGGCGTATCTGCCCGCGCTCACCGACTGCGTGATCATGGTCGACGGCAAGGCGAGCCTCTACGTCGGATCACCCCGCATGGTGGAGATGGCCATCGGCGAGAAGACGACGCTCGAAGACCTGGGCGGTGCGCGCATGCACTGCTCGGTGTCGGGCTGCGGAGACGTGCTCGCCGTCTCCGACGAGGAGGCGATCGAGCTGTGCAAGCGCTATCTCTCCTACATGCCGGGCTCGTGGCGCGAACGCCCGGCTCGGGCCGAGGGCACGGCACCCCGCCCAGGCCGGGCGATCGAGGAGATCGTCCCGTACGATCAGCGCAAGTGGTTCGACATGTACGAGGTGATCGACCGCGTGATCGACGCCGGCTCCTTCTTCGAGATCAAGCGTCTGTTCGCCGCCGAAGTCATCGTCGGGTTCGCGCGGATCGGCGGACGGGTCGTCGGCATCGTCGCCAACCAGCCCAAGGTCAAGGGCGGCGTGCTGATGGTCGACTCGTCGGACAAGGCCGCCCGGTTCATCTGGCTCTGCAATGCGTACAACATCCCGCTCGTCTATCTCGCCGACGTGTCCGGGTTCATGGTCGGGTCCAAGGTCGAGCGCGCCGGCATCATCCGCCACGGCGCCAAGATGGTCTTCGCCACCTCGCAGGCCACCGTGCCGAAGATCTGTGTCGTCGTGCGCAAGTGCTACGGCGCCGGGCTCTACGCCATGTGCGGGCCCGCGTTCGAGCCCGACGCCGCGCTCGCATTGCCCCAGGGACAGATCGCGATCATGGGGCCCGAGCCCGCCGTGAACGCGGTGTACTACAACCGGATCATGGAGCTGCCCGAGGGCGAGCGGGCCGCCTACGTGCGCGAGAAGCGCGAGGAGTACGCGCGCGACGTGGACGTGTACAAGCTCGCCTCGGAGATGCTCGTCGACGGCATCGTCGCCGGCTCCGAGCTGCGCGCGGAGCTGATCAAGCGCCTGGCCTACGCCGAGTCCAAGGACCTGCGCTTTCCCCTTCGCCGGAACCCCGTGCTGCCGGTGTAGGCCGCCGTGGTCCGGCGGCCTGGGCCCATCGCCTCGCTGGTCACGGCGCTGCGCTTCCTCACGATCGTGCCCGTTCCAGGTCCACCTGCGGACGGACGCGACGCGCTGGGACGTGCCGCGTGGTGGTTCCCCCTGGTGGGGCTTGCGCTCGGTGGCGCGCTCGCGCTGATCGACCGCCTGCTGTCGCCGGTCGCCCCGCCGCTGGTCGCTGCCGTCCTCGTCCTCTCCACGTGGAAGCTGAGCACGGGTGGCCTCCACCTCGACGGGCTCGCGGACTGTCTGGACGGGCTCGCGGCCACATCGCCCGAGCGTCGGCTCGCCATCATGCGCGATAGCCGCATCGGGGTCTTCGGCGCGCTCGGCCTCGTCGCGAGCTTTGGCCTGGGCACGGCTGCGCTGGCCGAGTTGCCGCCGGCGCCCCGCGCGCCCGTGCTCGTGCTCGCGCCCGCGATCGGACGCGTGACGCCGCTGCTCGCCGGGCTGATCCTCCGCGCGGCGGCGCCCGGCCTCGGCGCGTCCTTCCTGGCTTCGCTGCCGCGCGCCGCCGGGCTAGTCAACGTCGCGGGGGCCCTCGGACTCGGCTGGCTGTTGCTTGGCGCGGCCGGCGCCGCGATCACGTTCGTCGCCCTCGCGACGAGTCTCGCCATCTCGGCGTACGTCGCCAGGCGGCTGGGAGGCCTCACGGGCGACGTGCTTGGCGCTGGCGTGGAGCTGGCCGAACTCGCGTTTCTCGTCGCGGCCGCGGCGTGCGCTCACCGCGGCCTCATCGGGGCCCTTCGGTGAGCGGACCCAGCGCGCCGACGGTCGTGTACCTCGTGCGCCACGGGAGCGTGGTCGGCGCCGAGACGCGGCGCTTCATCGGCCATCTCGACGTGCCGCTGTCGCCGCTCGGCGCGCGGCAGATCGCGGCCGTGGCGAACCGGTTGCGGCGCGCGCGCCTTCAGGCCGTCTACGCGAGCGACCTCGCGCGCACGCGCGAGAGCGCGAGGATCCTCGCCGCGCCTCACGGGCTCGACGTCGTCGAGATGCGGGCGCTACGCGAGTTCGCCATGGGGGACTGGGAGGGGCTGACGGGCGAGGAGATCCGGGCCCTCGATGCACACGCCTACGCGGCGTGGATGGCTGACGTCGCTGGCTATCGATTCCCCGGCGGCGAGAACCTGCAACAGCTCGCGGCGCGCGCGTGGCCGGCGTTCGAATCGATCACGCGGGCGCACGCGGGTGAGGCGATCGCGATCGTGGCCCACGGCGGCACCAACCGGATGATCCTGTGTCGCGCCCTCGGCGTGGCGCCCGAGCGGATCCTCGCGATCGGACAGGACTACGCGGCGCTCTCCGCGCTCGAATGGTCGAGGTCCGGCTGGCGCCTCCAGCTCCTCAATCACCGGGAGCCGATGGAATTGCCAGAAGTCGTCGATCCGTCCGTCTGACGATTCTTCCCGGAGACAGACGACTCCCGCCTCGCCGCGGCTCGATGCTCGATCGGGCGCGAGTCCCTGGAGGCCGCTGACGTGGCGCGACCATCAGGACGACACTTCTCGTCACCTGCGTCGGTGACACTGTCATCCTTCATGCCCGCGCGCTGACGCGAGAGACCCCTGTTCGCACAGAGTCCCACCACATCGGGCCGACAGCGCCACGCTTTCCGAAAGACCTGCTAGTGGCATTCCTCTTGCTCGATCCGAGATCGTGACTCGCCGACGCTTCCGTTCGCTGCGACGCCTGGGCCAGAGGGGATTCACCCTTGCGGAGATCATCATGGCCTGCGGCATCATCGGCGTCGGCCTGACGGCCGCCAGCTTCGGCTTCACCTCGGGGATTCAGGCCGTGGAGACAGGACGCCAGCAGAGCACCGCGGTGTTCCTCGCCCAGCAGCGGATCGATCAGATCAAGGCGGCCGCGCTCAAGGCGACCGAGCCTCCGCTGGCCAACGTGACCGCGGCCAACTTCCCCAGCGAAGCCTACGGATCCATCACCGGGGCGGACAAGTATCGCCGCACCGTCACGCTCACGTCGTACACCGGGCCAGCCGGCGGCCTGCCCACGGGACTTCAAGGCATCCGCGTTGACGTGGATGTCTTCTATCGGCAGATCACGACGCAGGGCGTCCTCACCGCGGAGCGCTCCGTCCGACTCTCCACGTTCTTCACCAGCCGATGAGCGACCGCGCGCGATCAGGCCGCGACCAGCGCGGCTTCACGATAGTCGAGTTGATGCTCGCCACGGCCATCCTTGGCCTGGTGATGGCGGGGCTGCTCGGCCTGCTGACGGCGAGCCGCAACGCGTACTGGCGGGGATCGAACGTCGTCGAGGCGCAGCAGAACGCCCGGGTCGCGCTCGAGCGCATGGCCAAGGAGATTCGCGAGGCGGGCTATCATCCGAGGCCGCCCGACACGACGCCAGCCACGTGCCCCCCCGGGCCGAGCAGCCTGTATCCGACCGGCGGCGCGACCGACGCGCCATGCTGGCTCTTTTACCCCATCGTCGCGCAGACGACGACGAGCCTCACGCTGCAGTTCGACTGGAATGGCGATGGCGTGATCACCACGAACGCCAAGGTCAACGATCCCACGACGTGTCCGACCGGGACGGCGGTGTGCCGCGGCGAGCAAGTGATCTACACGCTGTCGAGCGGCACCCTGACGCGCCAGGAGATCATCGTCGACGGGACGGCGCAGACCGTGGCGACCGGCATCACGTCGCTCACGTTCAAGTACTACAAGGACGACAGCACCACCGAGACCAGCAGCCGCGATCTGATCCGAAGCGTCGGGATCGTGATCACCGCGAAACCGGGGAGCGACGGGGCCTCGGCCACCATGACCGACATGATTCGCCTGCGCGGCCGATGAACGGGCGCGGCAGGAGGAGCCGATATGAAGAGGCTGCGCGAGTTGATCGGAAACGAACGTGGGACGGCCCTGGCCCTCGCGATGATCATCCTCGTCGTGATGACGGCCCTGGCCATGGGCCTCGCGACGATGGGAAGCGTGGAGAGCCGGATCTCGGCCAGCCAGTCGGCGTCGGCCCGGGCGCGACTTCTCGCCGAGGCGGGCATCGAGTACGCCTTTCTGAGCTTGGCGGGCATCGGGTTCTCGACACCGCTGGCGGCGGGCAGCACCCTGATCGCGGCCGGGACGACGCTGCCGGGCCTGACGGCCAGTGACGGCACGTTCGGCGTCACGATCCGGAACGACACCACCGCGGGCGACGTGCTCCTCACGGGGGCGGACTCGCTCGACACGACGGGGACGGCCACATCTGATCAGAACGGTATCGTGATCATCCAGTCGACCGGCACCTTCGGCGGGGCGACCCGCGTCATTCTCGCGGTGGTGCAGCGCGGCAACTTGCCCATCAACGCCGCGCTCACGCTGCCTGGTGTCCAGGCCGACACCACCACCGACAGTCCGTGTCAGAGCACACCCTGCCCGCCGAATCCGCTCCGCAACTATTCGATCGACGGCCGGGACTGGATGCGGACCGACACCACCCTGCCCACCGGCCTCAACCCGATCAAGCTCGGCATCGCCGCGGGCTCCGGCATGGAGACCTTCGTCGAGAACGCGTTCGACGACACCTACAAGCGCGCCTACGTCCAGGGCAAGCACGAGAGCACGGGCGTGCTGACGACCGGGCTCAACACGATCAACGAGGACACGTTGCTCACGCCCGCGCTCATCCAGAAGTTCATGACCAACCTCGCATCGAACCCCGGCACGCAGATCCTCAACAGCACGCAAGCGTGCCAGTTCCCGGCCGGCTCGAGCCCCCGGGACAAGCCAGAAGGTCTCCGCATGAGTTCCTCGGCCACGTCGAACATCGTGACGATCACGAACAACTGCACGGGCTCCTCGCAGATCAACCAGACGATCAACCTCGGCACGGCCACGTCCCCCCAGATGATCTACGTCAAGGGCCAGTATGATCCCTCCTCGAACTTCGTCGGGATGGGCGTCGAGGGCAGCCAGCCCATTCAGGGATATGGACTGCTCGTCGTCGAGGACGCCGACCTCGCGCTGTTTCAGACGGGCAACTTCCGATGGGACGGCATCGTCATGATCACCGGACGCAACGTCAGCGTGGCCTTCAAGGGCAACAGCAACACCGAGGTTCGCGGCGCGCTCATCGGCAGCGAGACGAACGGCAGCGAGCCGGGCGGGTATTTCGAGTTCTTCAACCGGACGACCGGGTCGATGATCGTTCGCGCGAGCAAGCAGAACATCGACATGGCGCTCAACGCCCTTTACAACATGCGCATCACCTCGTACCGAGAAGTATGCAATTCGCAGCCCTGCTGATCGCGGCGGCGCTCGCCCTCGGTTGCCAGCGGGCGCCCGCGTTGCCCGCCGGCGGAGCCGCCACTCTGCCGGCGCCGGCACCGCACGTCGCCCCGTCCCTGGAGGCGAAGGCGCACGGGGATACCCTCCTGGCCGCGGGAGATTATCGCGCCGCGGCGCAGAAGTACCGGGACGCGATCGCGCTCGACGCCGACGACATGTCGATCCGATTCGGGCTCGGCGCGGCGCACACCTTCCTCGGCCAGAAGGCGCAGGCCATCGAAGCCTTCCGCGTCGTCGTGACGCGAGGCGATCCAGCGAGCAAGGAGTACCGGGAGGCGCGCCGCTGGCTCATCGCGGCGGGCGTGCCCGTCACCGCCGAGGGCGGACGTGCCGCGCCCGCGGGGCCGACGGCCAATGCCGAGCCCGCCCGCGAGCCCGAGAAGCTGGTCGGGGGCCGTCTCGTTGGCCAGACGGAGTGGCCGGGCATCGATCCGAAGGTGCGATCGATCCGCGGTGAGCTCTGGCTCGAGGGGGCCGAGCCGGGAACGGAACAGGTGAAGCGCAACCGGCCGCTGAGCCTCGGTGGCCGCTATCACTTCTACGACGTCCCGCCGGGGCAGTACCGGATCATCGCCAAGTTCCAGAGCACGCCGTCCGACGTGACGCTGTGGGATCAGAAGGTCACGGTGCTGGACGGCCGACCGACGGAGTTGACGCTGACGCCGGCGACCTCTCTGGTTCCTCCCGACAAGTTCCCGGCGACGCCCGCTGGGTAGGATTGGCGGTCCTGGCGGCCGCCGTGTCCGCCGGGCCGCCTACTTGCGGAGCGTGAAGGCGCCGGCGCCGATCAGCGCCTGCGCGATCGTGGCGCCGAGCACCACCAAGACGTACTCGTACCCGCCGTCCTTGCCCATGAAGAACCCCTGCTTCAGGTGCACGACCAGAAGGGCGCCGGCCATGATCGGGATGTTGACGAGCGCCGCCCACCGCACGAGGATCCCGAGCACGAGGCAGACGCCGCCCACGCCATGCGCGAGGATCACGTACCAGGCGCCGATCTCCGGGAAGGGCAACCCGTGTGAGCGCTGGAACGCCGTCATGCCGTTGGGTCCGTAGACGAAGGCGGCGAGGTAGCCGTGCATGATGTACACGACGCCGAGCACGATCCGGAGCACCGTTGCGCCGTAGCCCTCCATTCCGCCTCCCTTCGGCATCGCGCCCTCCCGCTCACGAGGTGGCGCCGCGGCTCGCGGCGACTCGGCCCACAGTCTCTCACGGGCGTTCGCGGGATCCGGCGCTCTGGGATGGCCGCGCGCGCTGCGGGCGGCGTCGGGTGGGACGGGCGTGTGCTAGGCTCGGGCTCGCATGGCGGATGAGCGGATCGACAAGTGGCTCTGGGCGGCGCGCTTCTTCAAGAGCCGCTCGCTGGCTGCGAAGGCTTGCGATGGCGGCAAGGTCGACGTCAACGACCAGGCCGTGAAGCCGTCGCGCGCGGTGCGCCCGGGCGATCGCCTCGTCATCACGCTGCCACGCGGCAAGCGGATCGTGCGTGTCGTCGAGCTGTCCGAGCGTCGTGGTCCAGGCTCGGAAGCGATGCGCCTCTACGAAGATCTGACTCCGCCGCCTCCGCCGCGCGAACTGCGTCCCGCTCAGCCGGCGCTTCGCGACCCGGGCGCCGGCCGCCCCACCAAGCGGGATCGTCGCCGCATCGACCGCCTCTCCCGCTGGTAACCGTTCCGCGGCGACGCGAGCATCCCTCCGCCGCATCGTGCGCAAATCGCCCCAGTACCCGCCTTGACCGGGGCCGGGGGGCTTGTTACTGTCGGTCGCGTTCGCGGTATCCGGGCGGCCCGCCGGGTGCGGGCCCAAGGGAAGGCGGTGCGAATCCGCCGCGACCCCGTCACTGTGATCGGGGACGAAACCCACGACAGAGCCACTGGCTCGGCGAGCCGGGAAGGCGTGGGGAGTAGGACGATCCGAGAGCCAGGAGACCTGCCCGGACGCCGGCACTCCGAACCGGTCTTCGCGGGAGGCCCGGGTGACACCACGGCATCGGTCCGATTTCGTTCTGGGCGGAGCCAGGAGCGGCAAGAGTCGCCACGCGCTCGATCTCGCCCGTCACGCGAGAGCCCGCACGGCGTTCGTCGCGACCGCCGAGCCACTCGACGCCGAGATGCGCGATCGCATCGCCCGCCATCGCGCGGAGCGTCCGCCGGCCTGGTGCACCGTCGAGGAGCCCGTCGATCTCGTCAGGGCGTGCCGCCGTCTCGCCGACCGCGTCGACCTGATCGTCGTCGAGTGCCTGACCCTCTGGGTCTGCAACTTGCTCGCCCGAGGCGACGACGATGCCGCCGTCCTGTCGAGCGCCGACGCCTTGGCGGCCCTCCTTCGCGAGCGCCTGGTCTCCTGCGTCGTCGTCTCGAACGAGGTCGGGCAGGGCGTGCATCCGGCCACCGGCGTCGGGCTTCGCTTCCGCGACCTGCTCGGCTCGGTCAATCAGCGGATCGCCGAGGCAGCGGACCGCGTGACGCTGATGGTGGCCGGCCTCCCTGTCGTGATCAAGCCGGCCGCGCGGCGCGTCTCAGTCTCTCGCCGATGACCAGGCTCCCGGCGGTCCTCGATCGCATCGGACCGGTGGATGTCGCCGCGGGCCTCCGCACGCGCGGGCTCCTCGATCAGCTCACCAAGCCGGCGGGGAGTCTCGGCCGGCTCGAGGAGCTGGCGTGGCGCCTCTCCGAGATCACGGGACAGAGCCCCCCGCGCATCGGACGTCCGGTCATCTTCACGCTGGCGGGCGATCACGGCGTCGCGGCCGAGGGTGTGAGCGCCTATCCGCAGGTCGTGACGGGCCAGATGGTGGAGAACTTCCTCCGCGGGGGCGCGGCCGTCAACGTGCTCGCTCGCCATGCCGGCGCCAGGGTCGTCGTGGCCGATCTCGGCGTCGCGCTCCCATTGCCGGCGCATCCCGACCTTCGAGCCATGAAGGTCGGATCCGGCACGCGGAACATGACGCGAGAGCCCGCGATGGCGCGCGACGCGGCCCTCGCCGCGGTCGAGGCGGGGATCGCGCTCGTCGAGCGCGAGCGCCGCGATGGGCTCGATCTCGCAGGCACGGGCGAGATGGGTATCGGGAACACGACGGCGGCGAGCGCGATCGTGGCGGCGTTGACCGGCGCGTCGCCCGACGACGTCGCCGGCTTCGGCACCGGCGTCGACGAGGCGGGGCGCCGGCGAAAGATCGCCGCGATCCGGCAGGCCCTCGAGCTCAATCGGCCGGATCCGAACGACCCGATCGACGTCCTCGCCAAGGTGGGCGGATTCGAGATCGCGGGGCTCGTCGGCGTCACGCTGGCTGCCGCGTCGCACCGTGTGCCGGTCGTCGTCGACGGGTTCATCGCCGCTGCCGCCGCATTCCTGGCCGTCCGGATCAAGTCCGAGACGGCCGGGTATCTCCTGGCCTCGCACCGGTCGGCCGAGCCCGGTCACCGCCATGTCCTCGAGGCGCTCGGGCAGCGACCGTATCTCGATCTCGGTATGCGCCTGGGCGAGGGGACGGGCGCCGCGCTCTGCATCGGCCTCGCCCGCGCCGCGGTTGCCCTCGTGACGGAGATGGCGACGTTCAAGTCCGCTGGCGTCTCGGGTGCGGTGCCCCGGACTGACCCGGTGTGAGCGCGTCTCGCATCGTCGCCAGCGCCCTTTCGGCGATGGCATTCGCGGCGCTCGTGCTGGCGGCCGCGCGCGTGCCGGCAGACGCCCTCGCAGTGAACGATCCGACGGGTCGATCGCTCACGCTGCCGGGCGTGCCTCGCCGCATCGTCTCGCTCGTGCCGAGCGTCACCGAGACGCTGTTCGCCATCGGCGCGCAGGATCGGCTCGTCGGCGTCACCGACTTCTGCGACTACCCGCCGGGGGCCCGGCGCAAGCCGCGCATCGGCGGAATGCTCGCGCCGAGCTTCGAGACCATCGTGACGCTCAAGCCCGATCTGGTCGTGGCCACGCCCGCCGGCAATCGCGAGGAGACGTTCGTCCAGCTCGAGCGGCTCCGGATTCCGGTCTACCTGGTCAACCCGACCCGCCTCGCTGACGTGCTTGATCTGATCTCGCGCCTCGGGGCGCTCACGGGCCACGCCGCGGAGGCGAGCAGGCTCGCTGCCGCCCTCGACGTCCGGGTCAAGGGGGTCGCCGAGCGCGCGTCGCAGCTGCCGAGGCCCCGCGTGCTCTACGTGCTGTGGCCGGATCCGCTCATCGTGCCCGCTCGAGGCGCGCTCGTGTCGGAGTTGCTCGCCCTCGTCGGAGCCGACTCCGTCACAGCGAACGCCGGGGAGGGATATCCGCGCTTGAGCCTCGAGGCGGCCGTCTCCGGCGCGCCCGAGGTCATCATCCTGGCGAGCCACGGCGGCAATCAGGGACCGATGGCGCGGGAGAAGTGGGCGCGCTTTGCCGGGTTGCCCGCCGTGAAGTCGGGGCGGATCCACTCGGTGTCGGGCGACATCCTGCATCGCTACGGCCCGCGCGTGGTCGACGGCCTGGAAGATCTCGCTCGCCTCGTCCATCCCGAGGTGTTCAAGCCGAGCGGCCGCCGGTGAGCCCGACCGCGCGCCTCGTCGCCGCCCTCGCCGTGCTCGCCACGGCGACCGCCGTCGCCGCCATGGCCGCGCTCTTCATCGGCAGCGCGCCGGTGTCGCCGCGTGACGTGCTGGCCGTGCTCGGCGGTCGCGCGAGCGCCGCACCGGTCGATCAGGTCGTGGTGCTGAGCCTCCGCTTGCCGCGGATCGCCGCCGCGCTGCTGGCGGGCGGCGCGCTCGCGGTGGCCGGCGTGGGGTTCCAGGGGCTGACTCGCAATCCGCTCGCCGAGCCCTCGGTGCTCGGCGTGTCGAGCGGCGCCGCCTTCGGCGTGGTGCTGGCGCAGGTGTTCGGGTTGCGGGCCGGGCCCCTCGAGATCCTGGGCCTCGTCGGGTTCGCCTTCGTGGGCGCGTTCGTGGCGGGCACCGCCGTGTACGCCATCGCCGCCCGCGCAGGCGGCTTGCCGGTGCACACCCTGGTGCTGGCCGGCGTCATCGTGGGCATCTTTTTCTCGTCGGCCATCACCGTGCTCATCTCGATCGTCGACTTCGACCGCCTTGGCGGGGTCGTGCACTGGCTGCTCGGGAATCTCGGTCCGCTCCCGCCGGCAGAGCTGGGGCTGTTCGTCGCCGCGACCGCGCTCGGCTTCTGGCTGGTTCTGCATCCGTCCCGTCAGCTCAACCTCCTGGCGCTCGGCGAGGAGGGCGCGCTGCAGCTCGGCGTCGATGCCGAGCGGGTCAAGCGGCGGATCTTCGCGGGCGCCGCGCTGCTCGCGGCCGCCGTCGTCGCGTTCGCCGGCCCGATCGGCTTCGTCGGCCTCATCGTGCCCCATGCGCTCCGGCTCGCGCTCGGCCCGGACAACCGCGTGCTGGTGCCCGCTGCGCTTCTGGCGGGCGGCCTCTTTCTTCTCGTCGCGGACACGCTCGCGCGGTCTCTGATTGCGCCCGCCGAGCTGTCGGTCGGGGTCATCACGTCGTTCTGCGGCGCGCCGTTCTTCGTCTATCTCCTGCGCTCCCGCACGGAACGGATCGAGCCGTGACGCCGCTCGCCGAGTTCCGCCACGTGGACTTCGCGTATCGCGCCTCCCGCGCCGCGGCGCCCCGCTCGGCCCGGACCGCCTTCGCGCTCCGGGACCTCTCGTTCACGGTCGAAGCGAGCGAGGTCTTCGGGATCATTGGTCCCAACGCCTCGGGCAAGACCACGCTGATCCGGCTCCTCTCCCGCGTGCTCCTCCCGGCGCGCGGCGAGATCCTGCTCGACGGGCGCCCTCTCGAGCAGCTCACGCGCGCCGCGGTCGCGACCCAGGTCGCGGTCGTGCCGCAGGACGTGCCGCAAGGCTTCCCGTACACGGTCGAGGAACTGGTGCTGATGGGCCGCTTTCCCCACGCGCCTGGACGGCTGTTCGAGAGCGCGGCCGACCGGGACCACGCGCGGCAGGCGATGGCGCAGGCTGGCGTGGCCGATCTGGCGGCGGAGCGGATCGACCGGCTGAGCGGCGGGGAGCGCCAGCGCGTCATCCTGGCGAGGGCGCTCGCCCAGCGCGCGCGGCTCCTCGTCCTCGACGAGCCGACCGCGCATCTGGACCTCAGGTATCAGGCCGAGTGCGTCGGCCTGCTGCGGCGGCTCAACCGCGACACGGGGCTCGGAATCGTGCTCGTTTCCCACGACCTGAACCTCGCCGCCGAAGTCTCGGATCGCCTGCTGCTCCTCGCGGCAGGCCGAGCGGTGCGCCTCGGGTCGCCGGAAGCCGTCCTCGACGACGCCGTCCTGGAAGAGGTCTACGGCTGCCGAGTCCTGGTGGACAAGCACCCGGCAAGCCGCCGCCCAACGGTACAAATCCTCTGGCCGTACCCATAGGCCGGCCAAAGGAGAAAGGAGGTCCCCCAAGAACACAAGCGCAAGAACACAAGCGCAAGAACACAAGCGCAAGAACACGACCGCGGCAAGGGAAGCCGGTACGGCGCGCGCCCGATCAGATGCTCCGCGCGCGTGACCGGGGGCCGAGAAGGGGATCAGTTGCGAGGCGGCGCGCGAAGCGACGAGCGAGGCGTACTGCCCGTACGTTGAGCGACGAGCGAGCGCGCCAACGAAGCAAATGACCCCTTATCGGTCCCCGCCTACTCCGGCACGGTCCCGCCACTGTATGTGGGGAGCCAGCCCGCCCCGCAAGGGAGGCCACTGGGAGCGATCCCGGGAAGGCCGGGCGACGGCGTCGATCCACGAGTCAGGAGACCTGACCGCGGTCCAGTCCTCATCCCCCTTTCGAGGCAAGAGGAGCGGATCATGCGTCACGTGCCGGCAAGCATCGGCGCCGCGCTGCTGGTCGCCACTGCGGCGGCAGCCGAGGTGGAAGAACCGAAGCGGATCGAGACCGTCGTGGTCACGGCGACCAAGGTCCTGACGCCCACGGAGCAGCTCGGGGCGTCGGTGAGCGTGGTGCCGGGCTCCGACTTCCAGACGTATCACTACCCGAGCCTCGACGAGGCGCTCCGCAACGTGCCCGGGCTCGAGATCACGCGCTCCGGCAGTTACGGCAAGCTCAGCACGCTCAGCATCCGGGGCGCCAACTCGAACCAGCTGCAGATCCTCGTCGACGGGGTCCGGGTGAAAAGCCCCACCACGGGCCAGGTCGACCTCTCCGATCTGTCGCCCGATCTGATCGAGCGCATCGAGATCATCCGGGGGCCGCAGTCCACGCTCTACGGCGCAGATGCCATCGGCGGCGTGGTGAACATCATCACGAAGAAGGGCACCGGCGGCCCGTTCTCGGCCATGGTCCAGCAGGAGGCGGGCAACTACGACACGCTCGTGACGCGGGCCTCGATCGGGGGCGTGTGGAAATTGCTCGACTACGCGCTGGCCGGCTCCCACTTCGAGAGCAACGGCCAGTTCACGAACGACAACTCGAACATCAACGCCTTCAGCGGTCGGCTCGGGCTCGCGCTGCCGTGGGACAGCGCGCTCGCGTTCACGTGGCGCTACAACAACACGTACACCGGCCTCCCCGTCAAGTTCGTCTTTCCGCCGCCGCTCCCGATCGTGCCCATCATCGACCCGAACCAGAACCAGCAGACGGAGACGCTCGTGCTGAATCTCGACGGCAAGGTACGGCCCACGCCGTGGTGGGAGAGCCGCGCGCGCGTCGGGTACTACCTCAACAACCTCCACTACCAGGACACGCCCGACCCGGGCTCGACGTTCGACGTTCCAGTCGACTCGCGCATCGACACCAACCGATTCGAGGCCGAGTGGGTCAACGCCTTCTTCATCGGGACGTGGAGCACGACGACGGTCGGGTTCGAGTACCGGCGCGAGGAGGGCAACAACAAGGGCGTCTTCGAGGCCTCGACCACCACGCCGGCGGTGTTCCTCGAGCAGCAGCTCAGGTTCTTCGACCGGCTGTTCATCACCGCGGGCTTTCGTCACGAGGACAACAGCACGTTCGGCAGTGCGACGACCGGGCGCGGCTCGATCGCGTATCAGATCAAGGAGACCGGGACCCGGGTGCGCGGCAGCGCGGGATCGGGTTTCCGGGCCCCGACCATCAACGACCTCTTCTTTCCCGACTTCTCGAATCCGGACCTCAAGCCCGAGCGGAGCGTGTCCTGGGATGTCGGGGTGGACCAGAAGCTCTGGCGGGATCGCATCCGCCTCGGCGCCACGTACTTTCACACCGACTTCAGCGACCTGATCCAGTTCGTGCCGCTTCCCGTGTTTCCCTTCTCCACGGTCGAGAACGTCGGGCGGGCGCGCGCGCAGGGCCTCGAGTTCACCTCGGAGGTGGACCTCTGGTACAACCTGGTCGCCTCCGTGAACTACACGTACACGGACTCGGAGAACCTCGACACCGGCAATCCGCTGCCGCGCATCCCCAAGCACATGCTGAACGTCGGCGTCACCTGGGAGCCCATCCCCAAACTCTCGCTGTTCACCCAGGTATACTTCCGCTCTGAGCAGTTCGACACCTTCGGTGACGTGTTCAACAGCGGGTGGACGCGCGTGGACATCGGCGGGACGTACCGGCTGATCGGCAAGTGGGGATGGCTCGCGGGGCTCGACGCGACGGCGCGCGTCGTGAACCTCCTGAACGAGAACTATGCCGAGGTGCGCGGCTTTCCCGCGCTCGGCACGAACTTCCTCTTCGGTCTCAGAGCTCGGTTCTAGCCGGCGACCGACATGCGGTGGGGACGGATCGGGGTGTTCCTGGGTTCGACGGCCGCGCACGTGGGCGCGGTCGTGAGCCTCGCCGTGCTCGGCGTGGGCGCGAGCTCCGTGGTCGTGCTCGATCTGCGCGAGGCGTGGCTGGCCGAGACTCCTCCCCCCAGAGAGATCGCGCCCCCTCCGCCACCGGCTGAACCGCCGCCGCCCCGATCGGTCCCCAGACGGGTGGCCGTCGTTCCGGAGCCGCCGGCACCGACGCCCACTCCACCCGCTGTCGTGCCCATCCCCCCGCCGCCTCGCGAGGCGCCAGCACCGGTTTCGCCGCCCGCCCCACCGCCGGTCCCGGCCACTCCGGTCGCGCCACCGCCGCCCGAGCCGGCACCTGTCGTCAAGCCTGAGACACGTCCCGCCCCACCAGCGGCCGTGGAGGCGCGCCCTGTGCCGCCAGCCGCGAGCCCCGGGCCGCGAAGCGAATCGTCGCAAGCCTCGGCCGACGGGCCAGCGCTTCGCGCACCGAGAGACAACGCCGCGGAGGCGACGCAAAGTCCGCGCGGCGGCCCGGCTTCACCGAGCGGGGCGATCACTCCACAAGCGGGAAGCAGCGCCCCGGCCCGTGGCCAGCAGGCCCTGGCCATTCCCGGCGACGGCACCAGCAAGGCGCCGGCCGAGTACGGCGCGTACTACGCCGGCTTCCGCAAGCGCGTGCAGGAGGCGCTCGTCTATCCCCTCTCGGCTCGCCGCCGTGGGCTGATGGGCTCCCTGGAGGTCGAGGTGCTCATCGACGCGAATGGCGCCGTCTCGAGCGCTCACGTGGTGGCCTCGTCGTCGCACGCCGTGCTCGACGAGGCCGCCCTCAACGCGGTCCGCTCGCTCGCCCCGCAGCCCTTGCCCGGGCACCTGCCTCGCCAGCCGCTCCGGATTCGCCTGCCGCTCACGTTCGTCCTGCAGTGAGTCCCTCGAGCACCGTCTGACCGCGCGCCGCCCGCTCGAGGGATTTTTCTTCGCCCGGCTTTCCCGGGGGCGTATCATCCCTTCATCGCCGCCATCGGAGCGGCGATTGCCATCTCGACGACCGGATGATGCGCCCCACGATCACCGATCTACTTTCCGACGGGCTCCGCGACGCGCTCGGCGCGGCGGGGCTGCCCGCCGACGCCGACGTGTCGTGGGAGGTCCCGCGCGACGAGCGGCACGGGGACTACGCGACCAATGCGGCGCTGGCGCTCGCCCGCGCGGCGCGGCAGTCCCCGCGGAAGGTCGCCGAGGCGATCGTGGCCCGGTTCCCGCGTCTCGCGGCCGTCGACCGGCTCGAGATCGCAGGGCCGGGCTTCATCAACGTGTTCCTCGATCCGCGCTGGTGCGCGCAGGCGCTCGGGGACGTCCTGCAACAGGGTGACGCCTACGGCGGGGGCGAAGGCGGCAAGGGCAAGCGCTACCTGCTCGAGTTCGTTTCGGCAAACCCGACGGGCCCGCTGGTCATCGTGAACGCACGCGCGGCGGCGGTCGGGGATGCGCTCGCCCGCATCCTGCGCTTCCAGGGGCACGAGGTCGAGGCGCAGTACTACGTGAACGACGCGGGCAATCAGTTCCAGACGCTCGGCCGGTCGTTCGACATCCGGCTGCGTCAGGCCGGGGGCGAGGCCGTCGAGTTGCCGGACGAGTCGTATCCGGGCGAGTACCTCGTCGACCTTGCGAACGACTACCGTCGTCGGGATCCCGATGGCGTGCGCGCGCTCCTCGCGCGGCCCGAGGCCGAGCGCGTCGAAGCCGCCGGCCGCTACGCGGTCGAGCACATGGTGACGGGCCAGCGACAGGTGCTCGCGCAGTACGGGACCACGTTCGACCGCTGGTCGCACGAGGCGGCCGACGTGCGGGCGGCGGGACTCCCCGAGCGCGCCATCGCGGCCCTGACCGCGGCTGGCCACACGTACGAGCTGGACGGCGCGCTCTGGTTTCGCTCCACCGCCTTCGGCGACGACAAGGACCGCGTGCTCAGGAAGTCCGACGGCGAGCTGACCTACTTCGCCGTCGACATCGGCTTTCACCACTTCGACAAGTTCGGCGATGTCGATCAGGTCATCAACTTCCTCGGCCCCGACCACCACGGCTACGTGTCGCGCATCCGGGCTGCGATGCAGGCGCTCGGGCATCCGCCCGAGACCTTCGACGTCCTGATCGTCCAGCTCGTGACCCTCCTGCGCGACGGCCAGCCGGTGCGCATGTCCAAGCGCCGCGGCGAGTTCGTCCTGATGGAGGAGCTGATCGAGGAGGTCGGCCGCGACGCGGCGCGCTTCACCTTCCTCACGCGCCGCCACGACAGCCCGCTCGACTTCGACCTCGCGGTGGCGACTCGACAGTCCGCGGACAATCCCGTGTTCTACGTGCAGTACTGCCACGCGCGGGTGTCGAGCCTCGAGCGAAACGCGGCGGAGCAGGGCGTGGCGCCGCCGCCGTGGCCAGAGGTGGATCTCATGCTGCTCGCACTGCCCGAGGAGCAGACGCTCATCAAGCGCTTGCTCGCGTTCCCGGACCTCGTGGCGGGCGCCGCGCGCGCCCGCGAGCCGCATCGCGTGGCGTACTACCTGACCGAGCTGGCCTCGGTCTTTCATCCCTACTACAAGGCCCACCGCATCATCACCGAGGACCGGGCGCTCACGTGGGGCCGACTCGGGCTCTGTGCTGCCGTGGGTCAAGTGGTGAGGAACGGTCTCGGCCTGCTCGGCGTCTCGGCGCCCGGGAGCATGTGAGCCGATGCCGCACCCGTCACGTCATCGGGCGAGGACCGGGTCGGTCGGGGCGCGCTGGCTGCTCGTCCTCGGCGTGCTGGCCGTCGCGCTCGTCCTGACGTTCGCTCTCGGCATTCTCGTCGGTCAGCGATGGGCGCGCGACGGTGACCCGTCCGCACGGGCCGCAGCCGAGCCGGCGAAGAAGTCCACCCTCGCGTCCACGGCCAAGCGCGGCGGGCTCGTCGAACCGGCATCGGAACGTCCTCCGCAGGAAAAGCTCACGTTCTATCAGACGCTCACGGCGCCACTTGGCGCGGTCCCGACGACAGGCAAGGTGGGTCTCGGCGCCAAGGCCGAATCATCCCTGCCTCGTCCTGCGCCGGAACGGGCGCCGAGCGAGCGCCCGGAGCGGGTGCCGGCTCCACCCTCTGCCGACGTTCGGCAGGGAGACTGGTCCGTGCAGGTGGGCGCATTCCGCGACCGCGGCCAGGCGGAAAGCGTGAGGAAGCCGCTGGCCGACGCCGGCTTCGACGCCTATGTGATTGCCGTGACCGCTCAGGACGGTCAGCCGAGCCACAAGGTCCGTCTCGGCGCGTTCAGGACGCGCGAGGAGGCGGCGCGAGTGGCGGCGCGCGTGCGCCAGGAGCGGTCCCTGACGGCGTTCGTCACCCCGCGCTAGCCGCCCGGGATCGCTGCCGGATGACGGAGCGCGGAAGCCCGGGCCGCCTTGGGCGCACGCTGATTTCCCGGGACGAGATCGCCGTACGGGTTGCGGATCTGGGGAGGGCGATCCGCAGAGACTACGCGCGCCGCTCCCCGCTCCTGGTGAGCGTGCTCAAGGGCGCGGTCGTGTTCTCCGCGGATCTGTTCCGCGCGGTCGGCTTGCCGGCCGCGCTCGATTTCATCGGCGTGTCGTCCTACGGGGCGGGCGCCCGGCCCTCGGGCGTCGTCCGCCTCACCGCCGACCTGTCCGTGTCGATCGAGGGGCAAGACGTGATCATCGTCGAGGACATCATCGACACCGGACGCACGATCACGTACCTGCAGCGCAACCTGGCCACGCGGCATCCCCGGAGCGTGGCCCTCTGCGTCCTGCTCGACAAGGTCGCCCGCCGCGAGGTGGAGGTGGCGGTCGACTACGTCGGCTTTGCCATTCCCGACGAATTCGTGGTGGGCTACGGTCTGGACTATCGGGGCTATCACCGGAACCTCCCCGACATCGTCGTCCTCGAGCCCGCGCCGACCTCGTGAAGGCCTGCGGGTTGCGGCCGGACCCGAGGCGAGCGGATGTGAAGGCGAATCGGAGCGGAGTGAGGTCCGGCGAGGGCCCGGTCGCCTCCATCCCGTGTGGTATAATCACGGCGCAATGAACCCGTTCTACAAGAATATTGTCCTCTGGATGGTGATCGGATTGATCGTCATCCTCCTCTTCAATCTCTTCCAGGCCAACCAGTCTCCGCGCGGCGAGATCGTCTTCTCCGACTTCCTGAAGAAGGTGGAGACCGGCGACGTGCGCGAGGTGACGCTCCGCGGCAACTCGGTCACGGGCCGCCTCAGCGATGGCTCGTCCTTCCGGAGCTTCACCGTGGACTACCCCGACCTCGTCAAGACGTTGCGGGATCGGGGTGTGAAGATCGAGGTCAAGCCGCCGGACACGAATCCGTGGTACGCGATCCTGGTGCAATGGGTGCCGATGCTCCTCTTCATCGGCGTGTGGATCTTCATGATGCGCCAGATGCAGGGAGGCGGCGCGAAGGCCCTGTCGTTCGGCAAGGCGCGCGCACGGCTGATCTCCGAGAAGCAGAACAAGGTCACGTTCCAGGACGTGGCGGGCGTCGACGAGGCGAAGGAGGAGCTGCGGGAGATCATCGAGTTCCTCAAGGACCCGCCGAAGTTCCAGAAGCTCGGCGGCAAGATTCCGAAAGGGGTGTTGCTCGTCGGACCGCCGGGGACAGGCAAGACCCTGCTGGCCAAGGCGATCGCCGGCGAGGCCAACGTGCCGTTCTTCTCGATCTCGGGGTCCGACTTCGTCGAGATGTTCGTGGGCGTGGGCGCCTCGCGAGTCCGCGATCTCTTCGAGCAGGGGAAGAAGCACGCGCCCTGCATCATCTTCATGGACGAGATCGACGCGGTCGGCCGCCATCGGGGCGCGGGTCTCGGCGGCGGGCACGACGAGCGCGAGCAGACGCTCAATCAGCTCCTCGTCGAGATGGACGGCTTCGAGACCAACGAGGGTGTGATCCTGATCGCGGCCACCAACCGGCCCGACGTGTTGGACCCGGCGCTGCTTCGCCCCGGGCGCTTCGACCGCCAGGTGGTCGTCGCCCGGCCGGACGTCAAGGGACGCGAGGAGATCCTTCGCGTCCACGCGCGGCGCATCCCGCTCGCGCCCAACGTCGAGCTGAAGGTGCTCGCGCGCGGCACGCCCGGCTTCTCCGGCGCCGATCTCGCCAACCTGGTCAACGAGGCCGCGCTGCTGGCCGCCCGTCAGGACAAGAAGATCGTCGAGATGCTCGACTTCGAGAACGCCAAGGACAAGGTCTTGATGGGCGTGGAGCGGCGGTCGATGATCATCTCCGAGGAGGAGAAGAAGACCATCGCGTACCACGAGGCGGGGCACGCGCTCGTCGCGGACCTCCTGCCCGGCGCCGACCCGCTGCACAAGGTGACGATCATCCCGCGCGGTCGCGCGCTCGGGCTCACGCAGCAGCTCCCCACCGACGACAAGTACAACTACTCGCGTGAATACCTGATCGACCGCATCACGATCTTGCTCGGCGGGCGGACGGCCGAAGAGATCGTCTTCCAGCAGCGCACGACCGGCGCCGGCGACGATCTCGAGAAGGCGACGGAGATGGCCCGCAAGATGGTCTGCGAGTGGGGCATGTCCGACAAGATGGGGCCGCTCACGTTCGGCAAGAGCGAGGAGCACATCTTCCTCGGCCGAGAGATGTCGAGGGCAAAGGACTACAGCGAGGACACCGCGATCCTGATCGACTCCGAGATCAAGCGGATCGTGACGGATTGCGCGGGCCGTGCCCGCCAGATGATCGAGGCGAATCTCGAGAAGCTCCACACCCTGGCCCGCGCCCTCCTGGAGCGCGAGTCCCTGGATGGGGAGGAGATCGCCCGCTTGCTCCGAGTCCCGCTCACGGGCGCACCGGCGCCGGCGTAACGTGGCCGGAGAGGGCTCTGCGGCCCTCTCCGCGCGCGTCTCTCCCTTCGATCGAGGCTTCGGCGACTTCGCCGGCGCTCGGACGTGCTAGCGTGTCGAGATGGCGCCAATGCTCCGCGAGGCAAGGGCTGACGTGACATGCCGGGCGACCCTGGCCGGGGTCGTCCTTGGGGACGGCGCGGCCGTGGCCGTGATGGGCGCCCTGAACGTGAGCCCGGAGTCCTTTTACGGCGGCTCCGTGGCGACGTTGAGCGACGAGGTCGTTCGCGCGGCGGATGCCATGGCGCGGGCCGGCGCGGCCATCATCGACGTGGGGGCGATGTCCACGGCGCCGTATCTCACCACCGCGATCTCCGAGGCCGAGGAGGCCGATCGACTCGGCCGTGCCGTGCGCCTCCTCACCAGCAGGCTCGAGGTCCCGGTCTCCGCGGATACGAGCCGCTCGCGGCCGGCGCTGGCCGCCCTCCAAGCTGGCGCCCGCATCGTGAACGACGTGACGGGGCTCACGCGAGACAGTGGGCTCGCCGCGGTGGCGGCTCGCAGCGAGGCCGGCCTCATCCTGATGGCCTCCGAGCGCGGGGGAACCGCCGACCCCGGCCCGCGGCCTCAGATCGGCCTCGATCCGGTCGAGATCGTCATCGGACAGCTCCAGGAGAGCCTCGATCGTGCCCGCGCGTCGGGCGTGCCGGACGAGGTCATCGCGGTCGATCCAGGCATCGGGTTCTGGAGAAGCATGAGCATCGCCTGGCATGCCTGGGATGTCGCCGTGCTAGCTGCCCTCGATCGGCTGGGCGCGCTCGGCCGCCCGGTCTGTGTGGGTGTGTCGCGCAAGTCCTTCATCGGGGCGTTGACCGGCGAGGCCGATCCTGGCCGTCGCCTGCCCGGTTCGCTGGCGGCGGCCGCCGCTGCCGTGCTCAGGGGAGCTCATCTGATCCGGGCCCACGACGTCGCCGAGACCGTCCAGGCCGTGCGCGTGGCCGAGGCAATCCGTCGCGCCACCGAACCGGAGCTCCCGTAGATGTGGGCCGTGCTCCGGGGTTTTCGACTCTCCGACGCCATCGACATCCTCATCGTGGCCGTGGTCCTGTACCGGGTCTTCGTGATGTTCAAGGAGACCCGGGCCATCCAGATGCTGCTGGGACTCGGCGGCCTCCTGGTCGCGTCCTTCCTGGCCCGGCGGTTCGATCTGTTCAGCACGACCTGGCTCCTCGAGAACTTCTGGTCGTTCTGGGTGCTCGCGCTGATCGTCCTCTTTCAGCCCGAGCTGCGCCGCGCGCTCGCCCAGCTCGGACAGAGTCGGTTGTTCCAGGGCGTCACCGTTGGCGCGCGCGAGCGCCAGGGGCACCTGATGGACGACGTCGTGAAGGCCGCCGATGCGCTGGCGAGCAAGCGGATCGGTGCGCTCCTCGTGCTGGAGCGGGCGACAGGTCTTCGCAACTACGCGGAACTGGGCGTGCCCCTCGATGCGATGGTGTCCAGCGATCTGCTCGTGAGCCTCTTCCTGCCGTACTCGCCCCTCCACGACGGCGCCGTGTTCATTCGGGGGGATCGGGTCGCAGCGGCCGGCTGCTTCCTGCCGCTGTCCCGCAACACGCAGCTCGGGCGGGCCATGGGAACTCGCCATCGGGCCGCGCTCGGCCTCTCCGAGGAGACCGACGCGGTGGTGCTGGTCGTGTCCGAGGAGAGCGGACGCATTTCCCTCGCCGTGGGCGGCCGCATGGAGACGCCGCTCGACCGCGAGGCGCTCCGACGGCGCCTTGGCGAGCTGTTCTCGCTCGAGTCGCCGCCCGAGGAGGGGCGTGTCGCGTGGTGGATGCCGGCGCGCGGGTGGCTTCGCAAGTGATGGCCATCACGCGCCACTGGGAGCTGAAGTTGCTCGCCCTGGCCTTCTCGGTCGCGCTGTGGTTCTTCGTGATGACCTCGGAGAAGTCCGATCTGATCGTGTCCGCCCCCATCCAGCTCGACGGCTTGCCCTCCGGGCTCGTGGTCGCCGGCGAGCAACCGGAGGCGGTCGACGTGCAGTTGCACGGGCTCCGTGCCGGGCTCGTGCGTCTGGCCCCCGATCAGCTCCGGGTGCGGCTCAACCTGGTCGGCGCGCAACCTGGCGAGGTGCTATTGCGGGTTCTGCCGGAGCAGATCGCCGTCCCGCCCGGCATCACCGTCGTCCGCGTCAACCCGTCCCGCATCCGGCTGACCCTGGCCTACTCCGCCGTGCGGCCGGCCGAGCGGCGAATCGAGGGCCCCCGCTCATGAGTCGACTCTTCGGCACCGACGGCATTCGCGGCATCGCCAACGTGGAGCCGCTGACCACCGAGCTGGCGTTCCGGCTCGGACGCCAGCTCGTGGCGACCCTGCTCGATCATCACGGCGTGAAGAAGGTCCGGCTCGTGGTCGGGCGCGACACACGGCTGTCGGGTCCGATGCTGGAGGGCGCGCTCGTCTCGGGAGCTCTCTCGGCCGGCGGTGACGTGTACGCCGTTGGGGTGCTGCCCACGCCCGCCATCGCTTTCCTCACGCGGCGTCTCGACGCGCACGGCGGCATCGTGCTGTCGGCCTCGCACAACGCCTTCGAGGATAACGGCATCAAGATCTTCTCGTCGGAGGGCGCCAAGTTCCCGGACGCCTGGGAGGACGAGATCGAGGGCCGCCTGGCCGGTCCCGACGAGGCGCCGAAACCGACGGGGATCGACATCGGACGGCTGTTGCCGTGCCGGAGCGCGGACACCGACTATGCCGAACATCTGCGCCGCGCCTGTCCGTTCGACCTCGGCGGCATGACGATCGTGCTCGACTGCGCTCATGGCGCGACACACCGCGTGGCGCCCAGGGTGTTCAAGGGCCTGGGGGCACGAGTGATCGTGATGGGCGCCCGCCCGGACGGCCGGAACATCAACCGGGAGTCCGGTGCGCTCCATCCGGCTGGACTCCAGGCGCGCGTTCTGGCCGCGCGCGCCCACCTCGGGATCGCGTTCGACGGCGACGGCGACCGCCTGATTTCGATCGACGAGCGCGGCGATATCCGGGACGGCGACTTCGCGCTCGCGATCTGCGGGCGCCATCTGGCGTCCAAGGGACGGCTCGCGGCCGGGGTGGTCGTGACGACGGTCATGGCGAATCTCGGGCTGGACAGGGCGCTCCGAGAGGCGGGCGTGCGCACCGTGAAGACCCAGGTGGGCGACCGCTACGTGCTCGAGGAGATGCAGCGGATCGGCGCGAACCTGGGCGGCGAGCAGTCCGGCCATTTGCTGTTCCTCGATCACTCGACCACGGGGGACGGGATCGCCTCGGCCTTGCACCTGCTCGGCGTGATGCGCGAGACGGGGCAGGCGCTCTCCGAGCTGGCCGGGTGCATGGTGAAGTTCCCCCAGGTGCTCGTCAACGTTCCCGTGCGGGAGAAGCGGCCGTTCGACGCCATCCCCGGGCTCAGCGGGCGTGTGAGCGAGCTCGAGGCCGCGATGAACGGTGTCGGCCGGATTCTGCTCCGCTATTCGGGCACCGAGTCGCTCGCGCGCATCATGCTCGAGGGCGAGGACCAGGAACACATCGAGCGCGTGGCGGCAGAAGTCGCCGATCTCATTCGCACCTCCATCGGGAGGCCAGGCGGGCGATAAGGGTCATTGGCTTCGTTGGCGCCCTCGGCACTGATCCCTTCTCGCGCGCCTGGCCTGCGGCGGATCCAACATGTGCGTCGTGCGCGGTGGCCTTCGACATTCTTTGTGGTCGTTCGGCGGTTTCTCGAGAGGGTGAATAGGGTGACTTCATGAGTGACGTCAAGGGCGTTGGGGTCGATCTGGCCGTCATTGCTCGGATCAAGCAGGTCGTGGAGCGGTGGGACGAGCGGTTTCTGCGGCGCGTGTTCACCGACGGTGAGATCGCGTACTGCCGGGGACGGCGCGATCCCATTCAGCACTTCGCCGCTCGCTTCGCCGCCAAGGAGGCCACGCTCAAGGCGCTCGGCACCGGACTCTCGATGGGGGTGCGGTGGCGCGAGCTGGAGGTGCGTCGGGAACGCGGTCAAGCGCCGACGATGGTGTTGAGCGGTCGCTCCCGGGGCATCGCCCGCGCCAGGGGCGGTGATCGCGTGCTCATCTCGCTCACGCACGATGGCGACTACGCGATGGCCCAGGCGATGCTGATCGGCCCCGACAACGCCGCGCCGCCCGGCCGCGAGTAATCTGCGACCCGGTCATCGATCGTGTTGCCCGTCTTCACGGCGGCCGAGATGCGAGCCGTCGACGCGCGCGCCATCGACACCCTGCGCATGCCCGGCCCTCGGCTGATGGAGAACGCGGGTCGCGGCGCTGCGGACCTGATCGCACGCGCCTTCGCCCCTATCCGCCGAAAGCGGGTCGTGATCGTCTGCGGCAAGGGCAACAACGGCGGTGACGGCTTCGTGGTCGCTCGGCGGCTCGCCGCGAAGGGCGCGCGCGTCAGGACATTCTTGCTTGCGCGGCGTGCCGAGGTGAAGGGTGACGCGGCGGTCGCGCTCGGTCGCTGGCGAGGGCCCGTCGAGGAGGTGACGACGCCGGCCGAGCTTTGCCGGTTCGCCGGCGATTTCTCTGGCGCTCACGTCGTCGTCGACGCATTGCTCGGCACCGGTCTGACTGGGCCTGCGCGCGGCGTCATAGCCGGCGCCATCGAGGCGATCAACGCCGCGGGCCGCCCGGTGGTGTCGCTGGACCTCCCGTCGGGCCTCGGGTCGGACGCGGGCGCGCTCCTGGGCCCAACGGTGCAGGCCAGAATCACGGCTACGTTCGTCGGCCGCAAGCTGAGCCTGCTCCTTCATCCTGGCGCGGCGTTGGCCGGTCGTGTCGAGGTGATCGACATCGGCATCCCTCGCGACGAGGCCGCCCGCGGCATCACGACCTTCCTCGTGGAAGAGGCGGACGTGCGCCGACATATCCCTCGGCGGCCCCCCGACGCGCACAAGGGGAGCTACGGTCACCTGCTGGTCGTCGCCGGTTCCGTTGGCAAGACCGGCGCCGCCGCGCTCGCTGGGCGGGCCGCCCTTCGCAGCGGCGCCGGATTGTGCACGATCGCGGCCCCGTCTTCTCAGCAACCGATCATCGCCGCGCTGGGCCGCGAGTTCATGACGGAACCGGTGCGCGAGACGGGGAGCGGCGCGGTGTCATTGGAGGCCGCGCCGCGCATCCTGGACCTCGTGAGCCGCACGGATGCTGTCGCGCTGGGCCCTGGCCTGTCGCTCGATCCCGAGACACAGGAGTTCGTGCGGAGACTCGTGATCGAGGTCGATCGCCCGATGGTCGTCGACGCCGACGCGCTCACCGCCCTCGCCGGACACCTGGACGCGCTCGATCGCGCGGCAGCGCCACGTGTGCTGACACCGCATCCCGGGGAGATGGCGAGGATGCTGGGAACGACCGTCGCGCACGTCCAGGCCGATCGCATCGGGACGGCACGGGAGTTTGCGACGCGCCATCGAGTCTTCCTGGCGCTGAAAGGAGCGGGCACGGTCATCGCTGGCCCGGACGGCCGGGCGTTCATCAATCCCACCGGCAACCCCGGGATGGCGACCGGCGGATCGGGCGACGCGCTCACCGGCATGACGGGCGCCTTGCTGGCGCGCGGCCTCGACCCGTTGTCCGCCATTCAGGCTGCATGCTTTCTCCACGGCCGGGCCGGCGATCTCGCCGTGGCGCGATGGGGCGAGGAAGGGCTCATCGCGGGAGATATCGTCGAGGCGATCGCGGCCGCCATGCAGGCGGACAACTCCCCGGGGCGACCGTGAAGGCCACCCACGTCGTCGTGTCGCGCGACCCCGACGAGACACGAGCCGTGGCGGCGAGTCTGGCTGCGCGCCTTGGCCCCGGCGACGTCATCGGGTGCATCGGCGAGCTGGGGGCAGGGAAGACCTGCTTCATCCAGGGGCTCCTGCGGGGCCTCGGCGTCGCCACGGAGGTCACGAGCCCGACCTTCGTCCTCGTCAATCAATACCGGGGTCGTCTGCCCGTCCATCACGTCGACGCGTACCGCACCGAGAGCCTCACCGAGCTGGTCGACCTCGGCATCGAGGAGATGCTCCACGGTGACGGCGTCGCGGTCGTGGAGTGGGCGGACAAGCTCGTCCCTCTGCTGCCGCCGCGGACGATCACAGTGACGATCACGGGGCTCGGCGACGAGCCGCGACGGATCGCCATCGAAGGACCCGCCGAGCTGATCGGGGACGGCGCCGCGTAGGCAACGACCATTCGCGTGCGGTCGCTCGCGCCCCGTGAAGGGAGCCGCGACCCACGTATCGAACTCTACACGTTGACCGGATTTCCGCGCGCGTGATACCCGGAAGGTATGGCCGGCGCGATCGGGATCGGGGAGTGGCCGGCCGAGGATCGCCCGCGCGAGCGCTTGTACCACAAGGGCGCCGAGGCGCTCGCCGATGCCGAGCTGCTCGCGATTCAGCTCGGCACGGGCGTGCCAGGGCACTCCGCCATGGACGTCGCGCGGGAAATGCTGGCGCTCCACGGGTCGCTGTCCGCGCTGGCCGCGCTCGGCGTCTCCGAGCTCGCGGCCATCCACGGTGTCGGGCGCGTGCGCGCCGTGCGGTTGTCCGCGGCGTTCGAGATGACGCGACGCCTCCGCTCGCGCAACGGCGCCGCGCGCGTCGTGCTCTCGAGCCCCGAGCAGGTCTATGCCCGCTACGGGCCGCTGATGGAAGATCTGAAGAAAGAGGTCTTTCGCGTCGCGCTGCTCGACTCGCAGAACGGGCTCCTGCGAGACGTGGTGATCTCGGAAGGCACGCTGTCGGCGAGCCTCGTCCATCCGCGCGAGGTGTTCAAGCCAGCGATCCTCGAGTCCGCCGCGTCCGTCATCCTGCTCCACAACCACCCGAGCGGCGACCCGTCACCCAGCCGTGAGGATCTGCGATTGACTCGTCAACTCGCCGACTGCTCGAAGCTGCTCGACCTCCGCATCCACGACCACCTGATCATTGGCCGGGAACGGTACGTGAGCCTCGCCCAGCGCGGGGCGCTCTAGTCAATGGAACCGGGCCCGCAGGCGAGCCGAGCCGGAGGCGAGGCGAGCGGATCAATGATCGACCGACTACCCCTTGGCGAGCTTCTCCACTTCCTTCTTCGACAGGCTCTGGAGCTTGACGAGGAGGCTCTTCACCCGCCGCTCCGACGTGTGGTCGACGAGGATGTAGCGCTTGCTCTTGGTGCCGTTCACGATGTAGGCGCACCAGTCGTCCAGGCTCGGGGTACCCCGATAGGCGACGGTGACTCGGCTGAGCCGCAGCCGTTTGCTGCCCTCGATCTTCGCGAGTGGCTTCCGGTTGGCTTCCATACGTCCCTTCCCTCGTGAACCTTCGAGTGCAACTCCGACCATCGCCACCGGGATCGACGACGCGCGCGACGACCACCTTAGGGAGAACGTTACGATCGTGTCAAGAATTCGTTTCACCGCTTGGAACGCGCCGTTGAGCGCACCCATCGCGTGCTCGCGGCGTCAATGCTGCGCGCCGCTCCTCCGCCCCCTGCTAAGGACCGCCAGAGCGTCAGATTTTCGACAGCACGCCCGCGAAGCCGCGCCAGAGCGTGCAAAATTCGATTTGGTGGACTCCTGTGGATAAGTGGATAACGCAGGGGATAACGCCAGCTAGCTCCGGCATTCCAGCAGCGCATCGAGGATGACCCGCGCGAGGATCGGGCCGCGCGTGACGAAGCCCGTGAAGTAGCCGCAGGCCTTGGCGCCCGCCGCGAGCGCACGGCGCGCCTTGTCGGGCGCGTCGATCCCGCCGGTCGCGATGATTTCGAGGGCGTCTCCGAATCGCGCTCGCAGTCGCTCGACGCTCTCGAGCGTCGCCTCGAAGAGCGCGGGCCCGGAGAGACCGCCGCTGCCCTGGGAGAGCCGCGGCGTCTCCATCCGCCGCGTGTTGCCGTGATTGACGATGGAGATGCCCGCGTCGAGCGCGGCGGGAATGATGCGCGTTTCGTTGACCTCGCGGAAGTCGGGGGACACCTTGACGATGATCGGCTTGGCCGTGGCGGCGCGGACGGCGCGGAACAGCGTGCCGATTTCACCGGGACGCGAGGACCACGCGTAGACCAGCTTGGTGTTGGGCGACGAGATGTTGATCTCGACGAGATCGCCGAAGCCCTCGAGCCCGTTGACGACGGTCGCGTACTCCTCCGCGGACTCTCCGGCGGCCGACACGATCAGCGGTACGCGATGCGGCAACGAGGCAAGCGCCCGCCGATAGGCGTCGAGCCCGGGATTGCGGAACCCGTTGCAGTTGACGAGGCCCGAGCCTTCGGGTGTCTCGATCCGGACGAGATTCGGATGCGGATGCCCCGGCCTCGGGGTCGGCGTGATCGTCTTGGCCGTGACGGCGCCGAAGCCGAGGCCCATCGCGCGGCGCAGGATGGCGGTGTCGTAGTACATCGACGACAGCACGAGCGGGTTGGCGAGGCGCACGCCGCCGAGGGTGGTCGCGAGGCGCGGATCGCCGTTCTGAAAGACGGCGAGGTGATCGAGCGGAAGGTGGCGCAGCCCCCACTGGCCGAACGCCACCGCGACGCGCTCCGGCAGCCGGCACAGCAGGCCGCGATAGAGGGCGCGATAGCCCAGGTCGGCGGCGCGGACCATGCCCCGCGAGAATACACCATGGTAGGCTCGCTCGGGATGGTGCTGGTCGACGCGTCCGGCTTCACCGTTCTCCTCGATGCGCCGCCGAGGCGCATCGTCTCGCTCGTCCCCAGCATCACCGAGATCCTGTTCACGCTCCGTCTCGGGCCCGCGGTCGTCGGCTGCACCATCTTCTGCACGGAGCCGGCCGAGGACGTCGCGCGGACGACAAGAATCGGCGGGGAGAAGAATCCGAACCTCGAGCGGATCCGCGATCTCGGCGCCGATCTCGTGATCGCCAACATCGAGGAGAACGTGCGCGAGCACGTCGATACGCTGCGGGCCTGGGGCATCCCCGTGTTCGTGACGTACCCGCGGACCGTGGCGGAGGGGATTCAGCTGGTCCGTGATCTCGGAATGTTGACGGGGACGGCGGAGCAGGGGCGCAGCATCGCCGACGATCTGACCCGGCGGCTCCTCGACCTGCTCGGGCGCCGTGAAGGGCGCCGACGAGCGCGCGTCTTTTGTCCGATCTGGCGACGGCCCTACATGACGATCAACGGCGAGACGTACATCCACGACATGCTAGGGGTCACGGGCGGCGACAACGTGTTCGCCGGGCAGGGCCGACGCTATCCGGAGGTCTCGCTGGCGGACGTCGCCGCGGCGCGTCCGGACGTGATTCTCCTGCCCGACGAGCCGTATCGCTTCCGGCACGCGCATGTCTCGGATTTCACACCGTACGCCGAGATGCCGGCGGTCGCCGCCGGACGGATCCACCTCGTCGACGGCAAGCTCCTGTCCTGGTATGGGCCCCGCATCGCACGGGCCCTGGAGGTGTTGCCGGATCTGCTGGGCGTGGGGGACTGAAGATCGAACGGGACCGCGACAGCCCCGCGGATACCCGAAACGCTGCGACGGCGGTCAGTCGAAGAGGGCGCGCGACGGCGCGACGTCGCACGGGAACGAGAAGTCGTCGCCTTCGACGCTGATGAAGAAGAAGGCCGACCCGTCCGGGTCTCGTCGCCACACGATGGCGTGCACGTCGAGCGGGCGTCCCTCTGGCGGCTGGAAGTGCAGGTGCGCCGGGGTCCCCAGCTCGAACACCGGGGCCTCGAGACGAACCTTCGCGCCGAACGGGCTCAGATTGATGGTCTCGAGGTCGAGCTGCTGGTCTCCGGACCTCACGGTCACGGGCCAGCAGACGCTCGCCCGCGGGTGCCGGCGAAGGTCAGGTTCACGCTCTCGTATCATGTCGGATTCAGTTGGTGCGACTCAACTCGCTCGCAGTTTCTCATCGTGGCTGGGCCGAGGACAAGCCTTTTCTGTACCACACTGCATGTGATCGCACCCGGACTGTTGGCGAGGCGGCGCGCTCGTGCCAAAATGGTGCCGGTCATTGCCCCGGTCCATGACGACTCCCGCCATTCCCTCCGCTGCCGCCACGCTCGTCCTGATTCGCGACCGCCAGGGTTCCGGGGTCGAGACCTTGCTCATCCAGCGGCATTCGCGGAGCAAGTTCGCCGCGGGGGACTACGTCTTCGCCGGCGGAAAGATCGAAGCCGACGACATCCCCGGCGACGTCGAGCAGTTCTGCCGCGGCCTCACGGCGTCTGACGCAGCCGCCCGCCTCGGCGGTGGACTCGAGCCACGGGAGGCGATGGGCTACTGGGTCGGCGCGATCCGCGAGGCGTTCGAAGAGGTGGGCGTGCTCCTGGCGTATGGAGCGAACGGGCGCTTCGTGACCTTCACGCCCGACAACCGCGACCGATTCGACACCCACCGCTCGGCATGTCAGGCGTCCAATCCGGCCTTCTTCGCCATGCTGCGGGCGGAGGGGCTCACCCTGGCCACGGATCGATTGAGCTACTTCGCTCACTGGATCACCCCGGAGGAGAATCCGATCCGCTTCGACACTCGGTTCTTCGCCGCCGTCACCCCGCCGAGCCAAGAGCCGGTGCCGGACGGGCACGAGATCGTGGCGGTTCGCTGGTTCACGGCCGAGGAGGCGCTCGACGCGATGCGACGTAAGGAGATCTCGCTTCGGACGCCGACCATCAAGAACCTGGAGATCGTCGGAGCCGCCGCGAGCGGCGGAGCGTCGGCCGAGGAGGCGGTGGCCTCGGTTGGTCGCCGCGACGTCCCGACGATACGGCCGCGGGTCCTGACCGTCGACGGCCGCCCAGTCCCGGTTCTTCCGGGCGACCCTCGCTGGTATTGATCAGCTTCTGCCGAGACCTGGCTGGGGCGCGTTCACCAGCACGGCCATGTTTCCGTAGGGGTGCGTGTTGTCCAGCATGAGCTGATGACAGGCGGGGATGTCATCAAAGGCGTACGTCTTCGAGAGACACGGGTCCACCCTCCCGTCGGCCACCAGGCGCGTCACCGCGGCGGCCTGCTCGTCATTGGACAGATGGCTGCCCTGGAAACGCTTCTGGCGCATCCAGTGGTAGCGCAGGTCCATCGTGATGTTGTAGCCGGTGGTCCCCGCGCAGATCACGATCATGCCGCCCGTCGCGCACACGAAGCCCGAGGTGGGCAACGTGGCCTCGCCAGGATGCTCGAACACGAGGCGTGGGCTCGTGCGCTCGCCGAGCGCGTCCCAGATAGCCTTGCCGAACGCGCGCGCGCCCTTGGCCCATTCGCCGTACGCCTTGCCGTCCTTGGTGTCCGGCATCGGCCCCCAGTGCGAGAAGTCGTTCCGGTTGATGACGCCCGCGGCGCCGTGCTCCATGCAGAACTTCCGCTTGGCCTCGTCGGAGACCACCGCGATGGCGCGCCCGCCCTGCGCCCGCGTGACGTCGAGCGCGAGGCTGCCGAGACCGCCTGCTGCGCCCCACACGAGCACGACGTCCCCGGGTTCGACAACGTGCGGCGGCCAGCCCATCAGCATCCGGTATGCCGTGGAAGCGCAGAGCAGGAAGCATCCCGCCTCCTCCCACGTGAGCCGTGCCGGCTTCGGAATGCACTGATGCGCCTGGGCCCGGGCAAACTGGCAGTAGCTGCCGTAGTTGGTCTGGTAGCCCCAGATCCGCGTGCTCTCGGCCAGCATCGGATCCTTGCCCGAACGCACCCACGGATCGTCCGGGCGCCACCAGCCGCTGTGGACGATCACCTCGTCGCCGACCGCGACGTTCTTCACGTCGTTGCCGATCGCCCACACGATGCCGGAGCAGTCGCTACCGCCGGCGTGGAAGTCCTCGGGCTCGCCCATCCGCTGTCGCTCGGCAATCACGTCCACCGGCGTGCCGAGCGCGGCCCAGACGTTGTTGTAGTTGATCCCCGACGCCATCACGTAGACCAGGACCTCGTCGGGCTGGATGGTGGGGGTCGGGAGCACCTCGCGCTTCCAGGCGTCGCGCGGCTGGCCGAAGCGGCTCTGGCGCACCGCGTACGCGTGCATCTGCTCCGGGACCACGCCGAGCGGTGGTCGGTCGCCGAGATCGTAGAGTGAAGCCATCGAAGCCTCCGGTTCGGGTTATCGGCCCGTGAAGTCGGCCCGCCTGCGCTCTGCGGCCGCCCGCATGCCGGCGCGCTTGTCCTCCGAGAGCAGCGGGCCGGCCGCCTGCTGCGCCTCCCAGTCGAGCCAGGCCTGGCCGTCGCGCCAGGACGTGCCATCGATGGACCGCTTCGCGGCCTGGACGGCAAGGGGCGCATTGGCCGCGATCTCCGCGGCCAGCTCGGCTGCCCGAGCCAGCAACTCCCCCGCGGGATACACGGCGTTGACGAGACCGATGCGCAGCGCTTCGGCCGCGTCGATCCGCCGCGCCGAATAGATCAGCTCCTTGGCCTTTCCGATGCCGATGGTGCGCGGCAACCGCTGCGTGCCGCCCATGTCCGGCACGATGCCGATCTGGACCTCGGGCATCGAGAACAGCGTGCCCTCGGCGGCCAGCCGGATGTCGCAGCAGAGGGCCAGCTCGAGGCCGCCGCCCATGCAGGCGCGCTCGATGGCCGCGATGACCGGAACGCGCAGGCGCTCGACCCTCGTGAAGCACGCCTGGAGATGGCCGAGATGCGTGCGGATCGAGGGAAGCGCCGAGGCGGGCGACGCCTCGCCCGCGAGCCGCGACATCGTCGATCCCGCCTTGACGTCGAGCCCGGCACAGAAGCACCCGCCCGCTCCCTTCAGGAGCGCGACGCGGACCTCGGGGGCGCCATCCACCGCCCGACAGGCCTCGGCGATGCCCTCCCACATGTCGAGGTCGAGGGCATTGAGCCGTTCGGGCTTGTTGAGCGTGATCGTGGCCACGGGGGCCTTGATGTCCACCTGCACCTTGTCGGTCATCCCCTTGTCGGTCATCCCCTTGTCGGTCATCCCCTTGTCGGTCATCCGTTGAAGCTCCGGATCGCCGCCGGCAGGCGGGGATCGTCCAGGCTCGGCTGATATGGCTGATAGAGCGCCGTGCGGTCGAGGAGGTCGCCGTAGCGCTCCAGGAGCTTTGCCTGGAGCTTGTCGTAGGTCGCGGTCACCGCGTAGGTGTCGAGCATCTCGTCGGTGATCAGATCGGCCATGCCCTTCCAGTCGCCCTCTACGGATTTCCGGTGGAGCTTCGCCGTGAGGTCCTGCCAGCCGTGCGCGGCCAGCACCGGCTCGTACGTGCGCGTCGATCCATAGAAGGCGATCTGTTGCTTGACCATGCGCGCCTGCTCGGCCCGCTCCTTCTCCGTATCGCCCACGACGACGAACGACGACGTCGCGTACGTGAAGTCCTTCCGTGAGCGCCCGGATCGAGCGAGGCCTGCCTCCACCGCGGGGTGGACGACCTCGCGGAGATACTTCGGGCTGTTGAACGGATGCACGTGGAGGCCGTCGCACAGCTCGCCGGCCACGCCGCACATGTACGGATTCACGCCCGCGATGAAGATCGGGATCTTCGGGTGATCGATCGGGCCCGGGTTGAAGAAGGGCGTCATCACGTCGAAGGTGTAGAACCTGCCCTTGAAGTCGAGCTTGCCGCCGGTCTGCCAGCACTCCCAGATGGCGCGGATCGCGCGGATCGCCTCGGCCATCTTCGGGCCTGGCGACTCGAACTTCACGGAGAACCGCCGCTCGTTGTGAGCCTTGACCTGGGTGCCGAGGCCGAGGATGAATCGGCCGGCCGACGCCTTCTGCAGATCCCAGGCGATCAGCGCGGTGATCATCGGGCTCCGCGAGAACACGGTGGCGATGTTCGTGCCGAGCCGGATGCGCGACGTGCAGGTCGCGGCGATCGCCAGCGGCAGGAAGGGGTCGTGCTGCGTCTCGGCCGACCACAGGCAGTCGTAGCCCATGGCCTCCACCTTCCGGGCGTACTCCGGAATCGTCTTGAGATCGTGGGTCAGCATGCCGATGTCGAGCTTCACCAGAGGTCTCCTCGCTCGCTCGAGAGGGGATGGGGCGACGGCGCGTCCCTGAGTCTACTTGACGGGCTCCCTGGCTTCAACGGCGCCGAGACCGTTACCTCCCTGGTCATTGCCCGGCGCCGTGCCGCCGTGGATGATGTGGCCATCACGCACGGAGGTGGGAGATGGACATCGATCCAGCTGTCGTGACCGATCGGCTCAGTGGCACGCTGTCGGACCTGTTGGGCATGCGCGTCGTCGAGGCGACGCCGGACCGCGTGGTCGCGGAGATGGTCATCCGCGACGAGGTCAGGACCGTGGGCGGCGCCCTCCACGGCGGCACGCTGATGGCGCTCGCCGACACCGTCGGCGCCACGGCGACGGTGTTCAACCTGCCGACGGGCGCGACGACCACGACGCTCGAGTCGAAGACCAACTTCTTCGCGGCCGGACACCAGGGCGTGGTCCGCATCGAGTCGACGCCGCTTCACCGCGGCAAGCGGACCATGGTCTGGCAGACGCGCATCACCGACGAGAGCGGACGTCTGCTGTCGCTGACGATCCAGACCCAGATGGTCCTCACCTGACGGCTCGCTCGCCGTCCGGCTGCGCCTCGGCGAGGAACATCTCGCGCAGGCGCGCCTTCTGAGCCTTGTCGCCGTGGGGGCCGGGCGCGCGGGGCACGTCGTCGACGATGCGGACGTGCCGCGGGATCTTGAACGAGGCGATCTGGCCCTTGCAGTAGCCGATCAGCTCCTCCTCCCCCAGCGGCGCGCCGGGGCGCGGGATGACATAGGCGACGGCTGCCTCGTTCGTGCGCGGGTCGGGCACGCCGATCACGAAGGCTTGCAGCACCTTCGGGTGCGTCATGAGGAACGCCTCGATCTCGCCCGGCGTGACCATGAAGTGCCTGATCCGGAGCGCTTCGCGGAGGCGGCCGCGGAACACCGTCCGTCCCTCCGTGTCGCGCAGAGCCAGGTCTCCGGTCCTGAACCAACCGTCGGCGGTGAACGCCTTGGCGGTCTCGTCGGGCTTCTTGTAGTAGCCCGATGTCACCAGGCGGCCTCGGAGCCACAGCTCGCCCTCCTCCCCCACCGGCGTGTCCTGCCCCGTCGCCGGATCGACGACGCGGGCCTCGATACCCTCCGCCGGCCACACGCCAGGCAGCGCGCGTGACTCGACCGTCTCACCCAGCTCGTGGTACAGCGAGAGCGCGTTGACCTCCGTCATGCCGTAGGGCTGATAGGCCTGCGGCACGCCGATCTGCTCGACGACCGCCTCGAACAGCCCGTGACGCCCCCCGCCGGTGACGCCGAACCCGCCGGTGCGGAGCGAGGAACGGTCCCGCCGCGCGAGATCCGGATGATCGAGGACGGCAATCGCCATGGCGTCCACCGCGTTCCACACCGTGATGCGTTCGTGCTCCATGAGATGAAGCGCGACGCCTGGCTCGAACGTCTCCATCAGGACGAGTGTGGCGCGATGGCTCCAGGTCGCCATCGGGATGCAGAGGCCGCCCCAGGTGCCCGACAGCGGCAAGGCGTGGAGCACGCGGTCCGCCTCCGTGAGCTGCATCGCCCGGCCACTGAACCACCCGTGAGGCACCGCATTGCGGTGGGTGATGACCGCGCCTTTCGGGAACGAGGTCGTGCCAGACGTGTAGAGGATCGTGAACGGGTCATCGGCCGCCACGGCGCGCCGGGCGGCGTCGAGCGCCGCATCCAGTCCCGGCGTGTCCGCGTCGTCGAGCACGTCGGAGAGGCGAAGGCATCCCGCGTAGGGGTCCGGCGCGTCGACGATGACCCGGCGGAGCAGTGGAAAGCCGGCGATGTCGAGCGCTCCTGGCTCGGCGTCGCGCAGCCCGGGCAGGACGTCGGCGAGAATCTCGAGGAAGTCGATGGGGCCCAGGTGATCGGCGAGGAGCAGCGTGGTCGTATCGGACTGGTCGAGGATGTAGCGCAGCTCGTGCGCCTTGTAGCGAGGGTTCAGCGCCACCACGACCGCGCCGATCAGCGCCGCGCCGTACTGCGCGTAGAGCCATGCCGGGCGGTTGGGGAGCCAGATCGCGATCTTGTCGTCCTTGCGCACGCCGTGGGCCAGCAGCGCGCGCGCGAAGCCACAGGCCTCCGCGTGGAACGCGCCGTACGTGATGCGCTGATCGGTGGCGACGATAGCCTCGTGCCCGGGAGCGTGCGCGGCAGCCGCGGCGATCAGGTCGCCCGCCGTGGCATCGAGGAAGGGATTGGCGGCTCCGGTCGGTGTCATGGGCGGCATGCTATCATTCCCGCCCGATATCACTGCCCGGAGGTGACGCGTGAGCGCGAAGCCCTACGTGCTGGAGTTCGGAATGGGAGTGGACGTCCACGGACTCGATTCGACGACTGCCGCGTGCCGCGCCGTCTCGGACGCGATCCGCCACTCGAGCCTGCCGTTCTTCAGGGACGTCCGCGAGCGAGGCGGGCGGATGCTGGTGGACGTGACGGTCGGCGTGCCCGATCCCGGATCCGTCGACGTCGAACGGGTCCGGCGGGAGCTGCCGCATGGCGAGGTGACGATCCGCCCGGTCCCGGGGGGGCTCCGGGTTCCGGGCTCGGACGCGCTCATCGCGTGCGTGGGCATCACGGTGAGCGTGGAGGAGCGCGCCTAGACCGACGGGCGCAGCGTATAATACCGGTCACCGGACGAGACACGACGCGACACCACCAGCGACCCACGGAGGCCTTCATGGCGAACGACGCGCAGGTTCATGCAGCTCCTACCACGGCCCGAACGCCGCGCGGCATCAACCACCTGGTCCTGAACGTGAGCGACATCGAGCGTTCCCATCGCTTCTGGACCGAGATCATGGGCTTCAAGCTCGTCGCCGCGCTGAAGCCGGTTCCCGGGCGAGTTCGCCCGAAGATGCGCTTCTACAGCGGCGTCGACGCCAACGGTGACGTGACCCATCACGATCTCGCGCTGGCCGAGGTGCCAAATTCCGGCGGGACGGCCGAGGAGCGCGAGACGTGGAGCCTGATGCGCAAGGAGATCGGCCTCAATCACGTGGCCATCGCCTGGCCCGATCGCGAGTCCTGGCTGGAGCAGGTGGCCTTCCTGCAGGCCAAGGGCGTGGCGTTTCATCGCCGGGTCAACCACGGCATGACGCACAGCGTGTACATCTCGGACCCCGACGGTCACGGCATCGAGGTGCTCTACGAGTTGCCGCGCGAGGTCTGGGAGCACGACATCGACGGCGCCCAGAACTATGCCGAGCAGCTCGCCACGGAAGGGACCGAGGCGCTGATCGATCGCACGGACAACCCGGTGTTCGACGGCACGCCCGTGCACGACGTGGCCGCCCGAAGCTGATTCTGCCGCGCGGGCGCCGGCCTGCTCCGGCGCCCGCGCCGTTGTCGCCGCCGACCCTGCCTACTTCGTCGGCGCGTACTTCCCGCTGAGTTGAGGCGTCGTTCCCTCCTGCCCCTTGTTCTGGCGATCGAGCCGCGTCTCGCGCGACCAGGTGCGCTTCAGGTCGTCGCGCACGTTGAACCGCAGGCGTCCCAGCCCCTCCGTTTCCAGTTCGATCGCGTCGCCGTTCTGGAAGCCGCTCAAGCCCCGGTGATTCGTGCCGGTGGCGAGGAGGTCGCCGGGTTCGAGCGCGTGGATCGACGTGACCCACTCGATGCAGCGAGGAATCTTGTGGGCCATGTCGCTCGTGTTGAAGTTCTGCTTCACCTCGCCGTTGACGGAGAGGCGCACCTGCAAGTGATGCGGATCGCGAATCTCGTCGGCGGTGACGAGGTACGGACCGATCGGCGCGAACGTATCGCGCGACTTCATCTGGTAGAACGTGTTGCCGCTCGGCGGGAGTCCGCGGGCCGAGCCGTCGATGAAATTCGTGTAGCCGAACACGTAGCTCATGGCGTCGGCCGCGCGGACGTTGGTCGCCCGCTTGCCGATGATGACCGCCACCTCGGCCTCACCCTCGAAGATGGTGGCGGGCACGTCGGGGAGCACCATCGTGTCGCCGTCGCCGATCACGGCGTTCGGGGACTTGTGAAAGGCGTTGATCGGCGCGGGCTCCGAGCGCGTGCCGTCCTCCATGTAGTTGACGGCCATCGCCACGATGTTCCCGGGCTTGGGAAGGGGCGGGCGAATCCGGACGCGGCTCACCGGCACGCCCTGACCGCGGGCCACGGCGTCGTCGAGGCGGGACCGGTACTCGCCGAAGCGCTCGATCAGGCCGCTGATCAGATCGTGCGGCCCGGTGTGGGGAATGCTCGCGACGACCGAGGACACGTCGACGACCTGGTCGCCCTTGAGCACGCCCAGCTTGAACTCGTCGAAGAAGAGGAGCTTCATCGTTCCCTCCTTGTGGGGTGACGCCGGTTTGGCGGCGGGACGAGCCTACCGCGAGCCAGGCAATATCGCAACGCGCGCACGCGCTCCGGGCTAGACTCTAGCGCATGAACGATCACCGACAGCGCCTTGCCGGAAGGACGGCCCTCATCACCGGCGCCAGCCGCAACATCGGGCGCGCCATCGCCCTCGCCTTCGCGGCCGAGGGCGCAGACCTCGTGCTGAACACGCGCGCCAACGGCGACGAGCTCTCCGCCGTCGCCGACGAGTGCAGGAAGAGCGGCGTGCGCGTCGTGCCCGTGCTGGCCGACATCGCCGACGCGGCCGCGGCCGAGGCCATGGTCGCGCAGGGTCTCCGCGAGCTGGGGGCCGTCGACGTCCTCGTCTGCAACGCGGCGATCCGGCCGCATCAGGCGGTGGAGGAGACGTCTCTCGAGGACTGGCACCGCGTGCTCTCGGTCAACCTGCATTCGGCGTTCTACCTGACGCGCGCGGTGATCCCGGGCATGAAGGCTCGCCGGCGAGGCAGCATCATCGCGGTCGGCGGACAATCGAGCCTCACGGGCCGTCCCAAGACGGCCGCCGTGACCGCGGCCAAGACCGGCCTCCTCGGCCTGGTCCGCGCGCTCGCCGCCGAACTGGGGCCGTTCGGCGTCCGCGCCAACATGGTGATGCCGGGACTGATCGACACCGAGCGGCGCTACGCGCACTGGTACCCGGAGTTCCAGCAAGCTCCTCCCGGCTCGGGGGAGCAGCTCAAGCAGATCCCGCTCGGCCGCCTGGGTCAGCCCGAGGACATCGCCGCGGCGTGCGTGTACCTCGCCTCCGACGATTCGTCCTACGTCACGGGCGACACGATCCGCGTGATGGGCGGCCGCATCATCGGCTGAGGCCGGGCGAGCCGCAGCCGAAGGCGAGGCGAGCGGATGTGGAAATGGGTCCGAACGAAGTGAGGGGCGAGCCGCAGCCGAAGGCGAGGCGAGCGGACGTGGAAATGAAGCCGAGCAGAGCGAGGGGCGAGCTGCAGCCGAAGGCGAGGCGAGCGGATGTGGAAATGAAGCCGAGCAGAGCGAGGGGCGAGCCGCAGCCGAAGGCGAGGCGAGCCGATAGAGAAGTGAAGCCGAGCAGCGCGAGGCCCTTCACCGGCAAGGAATTCCTCGAGAGCCTGCGCGGTCCCCGCGAGGTCTGGATCTACGGCGAGCGCGTCAAGGACGTCACCGCCCACCCGGCTTTCCGAAATCCCGCGCGCATGCTGGCCCGCCTGTACGACGCCCTTCACGCGCCGGAGACGCGCGAGTTGCTGACGTGTCCGACCGATACCGGCTCCGGTGGCTTCACGCACCGGTTCTTCCGAGCGCCCGCGAATGCCGACGACCTGGTCGCGGCGCGCGACGCCATTGCCGCGTGGTCACGCCTCACCTACGGATGGATGGGCCGCTCGCCCGACTACAAGGCCGCGTTCCTCGCCGGGCTGGGCGCCAACGCCGAGTACTTCGCGCCCTATCAGGACAATGCGCGGCGCTGGTACCGGGCCGCGCAGGAGCGAGTATTCTACATGAACCATGCCCTCGCCCATCCGCCCGTGGATCGTCATCGGCCGCCCGACGAGGTCGCCGACGTGTACATCCACGTGGAGAAGGAGACCGACGCCGGCCTGATCGTGAGCGGCGCAAAGGTCGTGGCGACCGGCTCCGCGCTCACCCACTACAACTTCGTCGCGCACCCGAGCATGGTGCCCGTCCGGAAGAAGGAATTCGCGCTCACCTTCGTGGCGGCGATGGACACGCCGGGGGTGAAGCTGATCTGCCGGCCGTCGTACGCGATGACCGCGGAGGTCATGGGCAGTCCGTTCGACTATCCGCTCAGCAGCCGCATGGACGAGAACGACGCGATCCTCGTCTTCGACCACGCGCTGGTCCCGTGGGAGAACGTCTTCATCTACGAGGACCTCGACAAGGCGAACAACTTCTTCCCCCACTCGGGATTCTTCCCGCGCGCGATGTTTCAGGGCTGTACGCGTCTGGCGGTGAAGCTCGACTTCATCGCCGGGCTCGTGCTCAAGGCCGTCGACGCCGTCGGTTCGTCGGAGGCGCGCAACGTGCAGGCGTCGGTCGGCGAGATCCTCACGTGGCGCAACACGTTCTGGGGCCTCTCCGACGCGATGGCGCGCACGCCTGTCCCGTGGGCGGGCGACACCGTGCTGCCCAACCCCGAGTACGCGCAGTCCTACCGCGTGGTCTCGACGGTGGCGTATCCGCGCGTGAAGGAGCTGATCGAGAGCATCCTGGCGAGCGGGCTCATCTACATCAACTCGCACGCCGTCGACTGGAAGACGCCGGAGCTGCGCCCCTACCTCGACCGCTATCTCCGCGGCTCGGATGGTACGGTGGCCGTGGACCGGATCAAGCTGATGAAGCTCTTGTGGGACGCCATCGGCACCGAGTTCGGGGGGCGTCACGAACTCTACGAGCGCAACTACGCGGGCGCCGCCGAGACGATCCGCGTCGTCTCGTGGCAGATGGCCCAGTCGAGCGGTCAGGCCAAGCGACTGCGGGCGTTCGCCGAGCAGTGCATGGCCGAATACGACGTCGACGGCTGGACCGCGCCCGACCTGATCACGCCGGACGACGTCAACCTGTTCGCAAAGACCCTGTTCTCAAAACGGCCGCCGGCCGGGCCTTGACGTCCGCCCGAGGGAAGAACTCGGCGAAGAAGTTCCGCCAGAAGCCTCCTGCCCTCGGTTGAACGCTGGCGAGCCCGAGCAACGGCCCGGCGCGAAACCCGAAGCGCGCGCGGTAGAGCAGGCTGTAGAACGGCACCAGGTTCCGGGACACCAGCCGACCGTTGAAGACGATGTCAAGCGGCAGGTGCAGCAGCATTCCGAGCACGTACCCCCAGAGCGGCACCGAGTTGACGAGCCAGGCGACCGCCATCAGGACCGCGAGCAGCTCGTAGGAATGCAGCAGGAGCGCCACGCGCCGCATACGCTGCTCGCTGTAGTAGCGAAGGAATGCCGCGGGTCGAAGATCGCGCTGGCCCTCGACCATCACGTAGTCGAGCACGTGGTCGAGGTCGATGAAGAAGCCGCCGGCCGCGAGGCCCGCGATGAGCGCGACGGAGCCGGTCAGCGCATACACGCCCCCGCACGCGAGCGCCGTGGTGACGAGATGACCGCCCGGACTCATCGCATGACTCCGCCGGGCGTGGTCGCGAGCGTTTGCACGTGTCTTCTTGGGGTGGTGGTCCGAGGGATCGTGTCCGCGCAGTGAAGAAGAGCAAGCGCAGTGCCATGGAGTGGGGAGCCTGCCAAGATCACGGAATCTCAGGCGTTGGCCGCTCGGACCGCTGACGGCCGGCGGACGGCCATTCACGAGAAACGGAAGAGCCCGCGACAAATTTTTGAGGGCGTGCCCGGAGGCCGTCGCGGCGACGCGGCCCCGGTCAGAAGCCGGCGGCCCCGCAGGCGACCGGGGTCTGGCTGACGACGTTTCCGGTGTACGTGTTGATGACGAGGTCGACGCAGCCGCTGCCGCCCTGACGCACCCGCTGCTTCAAGAGGCCCGGCTTCAGCCACCGCTGATCGACCACGCTCTGCGGGCCCTGGCTCGGGCCGCCTTCGCGCGGCGCCGCATATGCGGCGGCAGGTCCGAGCGAGAAGAAGGCCTGCTGCTCCAGGGAGCGGGCGCTCACCCAGCGGATCTTGGGGTGCTCGGAGTCGGGCAGCTTGAGCCGGATCAGCACATCGCCGGTCGGGCACACCTGGGCGCCGACCTCGACGTTGCGCGTGTTCCGGATCGCCTGGATGTCCTGGGCCCTGGCGCATTCGAAGTTCACCTGCCAGAGGGTGTTCTGCTCCTCGGCGATCGCGAGGTGCTGTCGACTGACACCGAGCCGGACCGATTGATACTTGTCGAGCCAAGTGGGCACCGCCGAGATCAGCGTGATGGCCAGCGTCGGGTACAAGAGTACCCACTGCCACCATCTGGTCGCGCCTCGATGGGAAGGGGTGTCGTTGGCGGCGGAGGTCGAGGCGTCGGTGGCAATCGCGTCCTTTCCCATAGCGTCACCTCCAAGGTCGGGTCGCCCTCTGCTCCGGTCACCCATTCGCGAATGCAAGACGTGCCAACGCCGCCCTGGGAGGACATCGGGTCCGGATAGCCCGACGAATCATGTCCACCTCGACCCGGGCGAGTCCTGGAGCGGGCGAAATGGCCGGCGGCAGACCGGCGTTTTGCCCAAGCAGGCGCGCCGCAGCGGTCGTCCGTATCGGACGGAGTCGCGGCCGTCACCGCCGCGGAGCCGGCAGTTAGCCGCCGGACGCTTGACCTGGCAAAGAGCGACGTCGATACTGCGGGCAGCCATCGCGACGCGAACGCCGGAGGCTGTGCCCGGAGGCCTGGTCGATGACTGACCCGGATCTGCTCGTCGAGCGCCGTGACGAGGTCGCGATCGTGAGCCTCAATCGGCCGCAGAAGCACAACGCACTGAGCCTCGACCTGCTCCGGCAGCTCGCGTCGACCGTGCGCTATCTCGGCGAGGATGCGAGCCTGCGCGTCGTGATCCTCCGCGGCAATGACGGCTGCTTCTCGACCGGCATGGATCTCGACGACCTCGCCGCGGTGACGCGGGTGGCCGACACGCAGCGGGCCCTCGGCGTCTTCCGGGACGCCCTCGGCCCGGTCCTCCGTGGTGAACAGGTGGGAAGGGACGCTGACCGATGAGCCAATCACGAACCCCGGTGATGGACGCGCTGATCGATTTCGTGCTGGGCCTCGAGGCCGCCGCGCTTTCGGCCCCCGTGATCGAGGCGGCCAGCCGGTCCATGACCGACTGGATGGGCACGGCGATTCGCGGAGCGGCAGAACCGCTTGCCGACGCGCTCGCCGCGGTCACGCGCGCAGCCGGCGGGGATCCACAGGCCACCGTCCTTGGGCGCCGGACGCGCACGAGCGCGCTGTTCGCGGCGCTCGCCAACGGCGCCCAGTCCCACGCGCTCGACTTCGACGACACGCACCTGCCGTCGATCGTGCACGGCTCGGCGCCCGTGGCTCCGGTGGTGCTCGCGCTCGGTGAGTGGCGCCACGCGTCGGGCGCCGACGCGCTCGCCGCCTTCGTCGCGGGATTCGAGGTCGAGACGCGAATCGGCCGGGTGCTCGGGCGGCGGCTCGCGGACCGCGGATGGCACGTCACGGGCGTGCTCGGCCACTTCGGCGCCGCTGCGGCGGCCGGAAAGCTGCTGGGGCTCGATCCCGGCCGTCTCGCCCACGCCCTCGGGATCGCGGGGACGCAGGCGGCCGGGCTCGAGCAGTCGTTCGGCACGATGTCGAAGCCGCTCCACCCGGGCAAGGCCGCGATGAACGGGTTGCTCGCGGCCCTGCTCGCCCGGGAGGGATTCACCGGCTCGACAGCGATGCTGGACGGAGCGCATGGATTGCCGGCGACGTTCCTCGGCGTGACTGATCTGTCCGCCGCGGTCCAGGATCTCGGCAAGCGTTGGGAGATTCTCGACAACAGCACCAAGCCCTACGCCGCCTGCCACCTCACCCACGCCACGATCGATGCCGCGCGCGCCGTGCGCGGCCGCCTGGGCACGGAGACGCGCGATGTCGAGTCGGTGCGCTGTCACGTGCATCCTCTGGTGCTCGAGGTCGCCAATCAGGTTGCGCCGCGCACCGGCCTCGAGGCCAAGTTCAGCGTGTCGTTCTGCGCGGCGCTCGGGCTCGTTCGCGGCGAGGCCGGGGAAGGGGAGTTCACGGACGCAAGCCTCTCGGATGGTGCGCTGGCGCATGTCATGGCTCGCGTGACGCCTGAGGCCGATGCGTCGCTCGGCGTGGCATCCGCGCGCATGACCGTGCGGCTCGCCGGCGGCGGCGTGATCGAGGAGCACGTGGCGGCCGCGCGCGGCACCGCCGAGAACCCGCTGGCCCGCGAGGAGCTCGAGGCGAAGTTCCGCCGGCTCGCCGAGGTGGTCCTGCCCACCGACCGGGTCGACCGGCTGGTCGCGGCCTTGCGGCGCGTCGGCGATCTCGACGACGTCGCCGAGCTGGCCGCCCTCGCGGCCGGCTGACGCGGGCGTCCGGGGGATCGCCGGATGGACTCCGAACTCTCCGAGACCGAGCGGCTGTGACGCGGCAGCGGCGCTCGCGCGAGCGCCGCTGCCGAGCCTCTGCGCCGCCCGCGTTGACGGTCTCGCCGAGCGTCTGCTAGCGTGTCGCTTCGGCAGTCGAACCGGTCGCGCGGGCCTCCGCGCGTCCGACTGACGCGAACCCTCACCGACGAGGAGGGACGACCATGCCGCACGAGCGAGGAGAGGTGGACGCGGACCACCGGGTATCGAGGCGCACCCTCATCCAGACGCTGGGCGTGGCGGCGGGCGCCGCCGTGATGGCGCCGCGCACCGCGGCCGCCCAGGCGCCCGCCAGCGGTCCGGTGGCGCCGCCAAGCACCGTCACGTCGCCGCCGCGCGATTTCGGTCCCGGCGGCGCGCCGACGACGTACTTCACCGACCCCGACGTCCTCACGGTCGAGCCCGCCTTCAATGGACTTCGCCAGCCCAATGCGCCGATCCAGCGGCTGTGGACCGGTGCGCTCTGGTCGGAGGGGCCGGCATGGAGCGGTCAGGGCCGCTATCTGGTCTGGAGCGACATTCCGAACAACCGGCAGCTCCGGTGGCTCGAGGACGACGGACGGGTGACCGTGTTCCGTGCCCCGTCGAACAACAGCAACGGCAATACGTTCGACTTCCAGGGGCGCCAGCTGTCGTGCGAGCACCTCACGCGGCGCGTGGTGCGCTACGAGCTGGATGGTTCCGTGACAGTCCTCGCGGAGGCGTACAACGGCAAGCGTCTCAACTCACCCAACGACGTCGTGCCGCATCCCGACGGCAGCTATTGGTTCACCGACCCGCCGTACGGAGGGCAGCTCTACGAGGGAACGACGGATGCGCCTGGCGGCCCCAGCAACAAGTCCGGCCGCATCAATCCTCGGCTCGGCCAGCCGCCCGGCATGGGCCTGTACAATCGCGAGCTGCCGACGAACTGCTATCGCATCGACCCCAGCGGCCGGGTCGATCTCGTGGTTGGCGAGGACCAGGTCCCGGATCCGAACGGCCTCACGTTCTCGCCCGACTACAAGAAGCTCTACGTGGTCAGCACCGGGAAGGGGCCGGGCGACACCGGGCCAGGCGGAAAGGGCGAGATGTACGTCTTCGACGTCGTCGGCAACAAGACCGCGAACATGAAGCTGTTCTCGAACTTCATGGTGGACGGTGTGAAGTGCGGACCCGACGGCGTCCGGTGCGACGTCGAAGGCAACCTATGGTGCTCGAGCAACGCGGGGCGCAACGTGGGCTACAGCGGCGTCACGGTGTGGACGCCGGCGGGGCAGCTCATCGGCCGCATCCGGCTCCCCGAGATCTGCGGCAACGTCTGCTTCGGTGGGCCCAAGCGCAATCGGCTGTTCATGGCGGCGAGCCAGTCACTCTACGCGTTCTACACGCAGACGCAGGGCGCGGCGCCCGGTTAAAGACATTCGGAGGGGGCCTCGACGGCCCCCTCCGATGCCTCCCCCAGGAAGCGACGGATTGCGCCGGCAAAGCCGGCGCTCGAACGCGGCGTTCGGGAGTGGGCGGCCCCCTGCGTTGGTATCGCCGGGCTCGGCGCCGTCAGCGGCCTGCCAGCGCGGTGATCAGGTACACGCCCAGCACGATCAGGATCGTCCCGAGCACGATGCGCGCGGTCAGTCGTTCGATGCCGCGCAGGAACGCGAACGAGAGGAGCAGCACGAAGATGGGGCCCGTCGCGGTGAGCGGGGTCACCACGCTCACGGTGCCGAGCCCGAGCGCCACGACCGTCAGGAAGACGCCCGCGTTCTCGGCGACGCCGGCGGCGATGAAGTGTGCGAGGCTTCTCCGGTCCCGGCAGCGCATCTCGCTGCCATGCCCGGAGGCGAGCAGGAAGGTGGTGAAGGCGATGAACGCGGTGCTCGCGTTGATCGCCGATCCGAGCACCGGACCCGTGTGGGCCAGCCCGGACTTCCGCAGGATCGCGACCACGCCGAAGCACACCGCCGACAGGATCGGCAGGACGAGCTGTCCCGGCCTGACGCCGAGACGAAAGCCGCCGATCGAGAGCGACGTCGTGCCCAGCACGATGACGATGGTGCCGGCGAGGATCGGCAGCGTGACACGCTCGCCGAGCAGGAGGATGGCGAGACCGGTCGACACGAGCGGGTTCAGGTTGATCAGGGCCGAAGCGATGGAGGCGCCGACCTGTTCGATGCTCACGAAGCGCAGGAGGCGACCGCCGGTGGTGCCGATGAGCCCCGCCAGCGCGAACAGCGCCGCGCCTTTCAGGGAGAGGTGGCCGAATCCCTCGGTCAGGAGCACGCCAGTCCAGAGCGTGACGATGCCGACCACGAGGTTGATCCAGAAGCCCGCGTACGGCGTGCTGTGACGAAGGCCCTGGCGGATGAAGATGGTCGAGGCCGCCGACGCGACAGCAGACAGCAGGGCCAGGACGAAGACCGCGGGCGGCATCGGACGCTGCCGCGCCGGCTACAGGAGATGACCGCCGACGACGGTCAGCGCCACTCGTCGACGGAGGCGGTCTTCTGGTAGTTCGCGCCCATGATGCGCCAGTAGCCGTTGGTCTCGCCGCCCACCACGACGACGTGAATGTCCTCCCGCCGGAACATCGGGATCAGCTCGTCGGGCGCCGCCTTGAGCTTGCTGGCCCAGGGCTCCTCGCCGAAGGTGGCGCGCGGGTACACGTAGTTCTGGATGAGCTGATAGTCCCAGTATTGCCCGGCCGGCATGGCGGCGTGGCCGTGGAGCCAGTCGATGAGCGCGTCCTTCTTCGTGAAGCCGCCCCGATCGACGAATTGGCGCGCGGCGATCGGGTCGAGCACGAGCGTGGGCGGACCGTGAGGATCCATGCCACGCAGCATGTTGCCGACGTGCTCGCGCCAGTATCGCTCGCGCAACCCGAGGGTGAACGCCGTCGTTCGGACACCGCTCCACACGCTGACGGCGCTGTCGCCGGGGCTCAGGCCGCGCTGGACGTGGAAGGGTTCCCAGGGGCTCCGCTCCTCGTTCTCCGGGAAGGTAAGGCTCGAGTAGGCGTAGCCATTGCCCTGATTGCCCATGTAGCTCGTGCCCGGGATCGAGCCGCCCTGGCCGTTCTGGGAGAGGAGCCCGTAGGCGCGTCCGATCGTGGCGTTGGCGTGGTTGTACGGGCCCATGGCGCCGATGCCCGCGTTCATGCCGATCTCGTTGCGGATGGGCCCGTTGACCACCGCCATCGACGCCATCGCGCTCGAGCTACTGCTCCGCGCGGTCACGCCCGTCGCGGCGAGGGCCAGGATCACCGGCAGGTGCTCCGGCCGGGCGCCGGCCATCACCGCGTTCACGGCGACCTTCTCGACGGTGTACTCCCAGTACTCGCGGAAGTGCGTGGACCGCATGCGCCCCACGACCTCGTCGGGTTTCCTGCTCGTGCCCGTGAGCATCGCCGCCACGCGCGCCTCTGTCGGGAGCACGATCGGCAGCATGTCGGTCCAGTGATTGTCCAGGAATTGCTGGTGGAGGTTGTCCTCGGTGTCGGGGTCGACGAGCCGCGGCGTGGACCGGTCGAACGCGAGCGGACCTCGCTCGGCCTCATCGAATGGCCGCGTCAACCCTTCGATCACCTCCTGCATCACGGGCCGCCCGGTGAGCGGATCCACGCCGTCGACGTACGCGTACAGCTCCGCGGCCGTCTTGCCCATGATCGGCTGCGGCACGAAGACCTGGCGCAGCCCGGGCATGCCGTTGACGGCGGCGACCGACCGCACCACGCGGTCGAACTTGTCCGTGTGCATCGCCACGGTGGGGACGCCATACGTCGCCTCGATCGTCATCGCGTGCGCGGCGACCGCCGGCGCGCAGGTGCTTCAGTGGCCGACGCCGACGATCGCGGCGTGGCCGCGAGCCCGGATCTCCTCCCAGGTCGTGGGATCGTCGTGGAGATAGACGCTCGAGATCGGTTTGAACACCGTGCGGACCGCGGGACGGTGCTGCGCAAACCACGCCTGCATCTGGCGCAGGAAGACGTCGGAGTCGTCGAACCGGCAGTCGACCAGGTACACGGTCTTGCCATCGAGGGTGCCGAGCCTCGGCGCCAGGTCCTTGCGCGTGACCGCGGGCGGAAAGCCCATCGGGTTCAACGCGGTGATCCGATCGGCCATGATCGTGTCTCCTTGCGGCGCTGGTGTGCGTGTCCGCTCGTGGTCGTTCAGGGCGAGAGCATAGCACGTCGCCTCGACGCGATCCGGTGAATGCGGTCGCGATGCTATGATTCGCGCGACGGCGCTGCGGTGAAGTCGTCGTCGCCGATACCGGCTCGTTCACGACGAGGACCGTGAGTCACGGTGGAGGCTGCTCGCCTTCGACGGAGGACGGAGATGACGACGCGCGCTCGTTCGGCTCTGCACACGCCGCTCTGCGATCTCCTCGGCATCACGTTCCCCATCTGCCAGGCGGGCATGGGCCACGTGGCGCGCTCCGCCCTGGCCGCCGCCGTGTCGGAGGCGGGCGGGCTCGGCGTCATCGCGGCAGCCCAGTTCACGCCCGAGGAGCTGCGTGAGGACATCCGGCGACTGCGCGACCTGACCGACAAGCCGTTCGGCGTCGACATCCTCTTCGCGACGGTGCGCGCGAGCGGCGCGGAGGCGGATCGATTCACCGACACCGTCAAGGCCTGGGCCGGCGTGACGCTGGAGGAGCGCGTGCCCGTGCTCATCGCCGGCCTCGGCAATCCTGGCCCGATGACGGCCGACGCTCACGCGCAGGGCATGAAGGTCATGGCGCTCTGCGGGAACGTCAAGCAGGCGCGAGATCACGTCACGAACGGCGTCGACGTGGTGATCGCGCAGGGACACGAAGCGGGCGGCCACACCGGCCGTATCGCCGGCCTCGTGCTGATCCCGGCAGTGATCGACGCCGTGTCTCCCGTGCCCGTGGTGGCGGCGGGTGGCGTCGCCGACGGCCGTGGACTGGTCGCCGCACTCGCGCTGGGCGCTGTGGGTGTCTGGCTCGGGACGCGCTTCATCGCGACGCCCGAGGCGTTCGGGCACGTGAACTATAAGAATCGCGTCGTCGCCATCGACGAGGAGGGCACAGTCGTCACCCGCGCCGCCTCGGGCAAGCCATGCCGCCTGATCCGGAACAACTTCACGCGGCAGTGGGAGCGCCGGGAGGCGGAGATCCTGCCGTTCCCCGTGCAGGCCGCGCGCGTGGGTCGCCCAGCCGCGATCCTGGCGCGAGACGAAGGAGACGTGGACAACGGCAACGCGCCGTGTGGCCAGAGCGCGGGGCTGATCCACGACATCCGGCCGGCGAGCGCGGTGGTGCACGACCTGGTGAAGGAGGCCGGGGACGTGCTGGCGCGCCTCGCGCGCTGACGGGGCAGGGCTCTATGGTTGGAACAAGACACTGATGCTTTCCCTGTTGTGGATACGACGAATCGCCTCCCCGAAGAGCGGTGCCACCGAGACGACCTCGACTTTCTGCGACAGCACCACCGGTTGGGTTTCGATCGAATCCGTGACCAGGAGGCGTTGGATCGGACTCCGATCCAGCCGTTCCATCGACCCCTCGCTGAAGACCCCGTGGGACACCGCGGCATACACCGCCTTGGCCCCCCGCTCGACGAGTTTCTCCGCAGCGTCAGCCAGCGTCCCGGCAGAGATCGTGAAGTCGTCGACGATCAACGCCGTCTTCCCCTGAACCTCCCCGATGATCTCGAGGACTTCGGCGCGCTCATCGTGTGCCTTGCGTTGCTTGTCCGCGATGGCGAAGGACGTGCCCAGGAACGATGCATACTTCCGGGCATGCTTTGCGAAGCCCGTGTCCGGGGACACCACGACGAGATCGGGCAGCTGTTGGCGCACGATCGCTGCACCCAAGACAGGCAGGGCATAGAGGTCATCCACGGGAATGCGAAAGAAGCCCTGGATCTGGGGGGCGTGCAAGTCCAGCGTGACCACCCGGTCGGCGCCCGCCACCTCGATCGCATCGGCGCAGACACGGGCACGAATGGAGACTCGGGGTTCATCTTTCTTGTCGCCCTTCGCATAGCTGAAATAGGGCATGACGACCGTCACCGACTCGGCGCTGGCGCGCTTCAACGCATCAATCCAGAAGAGGAGTTCCATGAAATGATCGTTGGCGGGAAAGACCGTCGATTGCACGAGGTAGACGCGGCGCCCACGCACGTTTTCTTGGACGCGCACGAAGAGATTGCCTTCCGAGAAGCGCAGCACTTCTCTCGCCCCAGGTTGCACGTGCAGGTACTCGCAGATCTTGCGCGTGAGCTTCGGACTGCCACTGCCGCCAAAGATGAGGAGATCGTCTGCCGTCATGATGACCTCCCGAGCCGAGCCACCGTGCTGATCGGTGCCATAGCAGCGAGCAGGCCTTGAGTCAATTGCTGTCGGTTCAGCGCGCCTTTCTCGAACAGCGTGACGAGATTCTCGATGGAGTCTTGCATACAGGCCTCCTCCTTGGGGCGTTGCGTCCTCTGATCCCTTGACGGTCGAGAAGCGCCAATAGTGAGCGAGTCCACAGACGCTCGAGATACTCCGCCGCAGCTTGTCGTCCTTCGCTTCCATCTTCAACCGACCCTCCGCGAACCCAATCGACGCCCGACGTTGGCGCTCAGCGGCCGGCGCGAGCAATGCGAGTCCGCTGAAGCGCCTTGTCGCCGCAGGCGAGAGATGCCGGATCGATCCTCCGACCGCCACGGTCTCCACATCGGAGATTGGCCCCACGATCTCGAAGTACATCTCGCCTCATCGCGTGATTGGAGTCGCCGAACTCAAGTTCGACAGACCTGCCTATCCCGCTGCCTATCTCGGGCGGTGTTGCCGCCCGTGACAGCTCTCCTGGTTGCGACGGCCTCGGTTGGCGTTGATTCGTTCGAGGATTCTCGGTCGTTGCCCGATCTCGATATGGCCGCTTCCGAGATAGGCTGCGGGGGTTCGACGGCATGTCCCGTCTGCCCTATTTCGGGCGGCGAGGGTGACGAAGGAGGGCAATCTGGGGCATCTGCACCGCAGGTGGGCGGCTTCGCCCGGGGTGGACCCGCGCCACAGCATAGAGAACAGTCAGCGGAATGGACCGACGGAGCGGGCGCGGGTTGGCCGCAACGCTCAGCCTAGATCGTGTGGCGAGTAGTCTCGAGCCATCTACCGGCCCTTGAACGCCGGCCGGCGCTTCTCCGAGAACGCTTTCACGCCCTCCTGGTAGTCCTCGCTGTTGAAGCAGTCGGCGATGAGCTTGTCTAGCAGCGCGAGGTCGCGCTCCGCTACCGGGCGCTGCAGCTGCTCCACGGTCGTCTTCGCCGAGCGCAGCGTCAACGGCGCGTTCTTCGCCATCGTCAGCGCGTACTCGCGCGTGAAGCGCTCGAGCTCGGCCTTCGGCACCACCTGGTTGATGAGGCCCATGCGCACCGCGTCCTGAGCCGTCCAGTCGGTGCGCGCCGTGAAGAAGATCTCCTTGGTGACGGACGGCCCGACCAGGTTCATGAGCTTTTCCATGCCGTGGTAGTGATAGCCGAGGCCGAGGCGCGCGGCGGGAATCCCGAAGCGCGCGTCGTCGGCGGCGATGCGGATGTCGCACGCGATCGCGATGCCGACGCCGCCCCCGATGCAGTAGCCGTGGATCATCGCGAGCAGCGGCTTGCCGAGGGTGCCGAGCGAGGCCTGACCGCGTCCGGAGATGCGGCGATACTCCTCCTCGTCGGCCATGTTGCGCCGGCGCTCCTTGAACTGGGAGATGTCCGCGCCCGCGACGAAGGCGCGGTCGCCGGCGCCTCGCAGGATCACCACGCGGATCGCATCGTCGCCGCCCAGGTCGGCGACGTAGCCGGGCATCTGCTGCCACATCTCCTGGCTGACGGCGTTGCGCCGCTCGGGATTGTTGAAGGTGATCCAGCCGATCGGCCCGTCCTTGTCGAGCAGCAGCCCCGGGGTCTCGGTCATCGCGCTCTCCTCGTGAGGGACATGGACGCCGGGGCGAGTATCGCGCGTTCGCGCGCCCGGCTCAAGATCGGGCCCGTGATAGACTCGTCGGCGCTGGACGGGCAGGCGCATCGCGGACGATGTGAACCCGAGGACGCAGCGAGACGAGGCGCGCATGACGATCAAGGGCAAGGCGTACATCGCGGGCATCTACGAGCATCCCACGCGCAAGGCCGACGACAAGTCGCTGGCGCAGCTCCACGCCGAGTCGGCGCACGGTGCGCTGGCCGACGCCGGGCTCACCAAGGCCGACGTCGACGGCTATTTCTGCGCGGGCGACGCGCCGGGACTCGGCGGGCTGTCGATGGCGGACTACATGGGGTTGAAGCTCCGGCACGTCGACACGACCGAGACGGGCGGCTCCTCCTATGTCATCCACGTCGCGCATGCCGCCCAGGCGATCGCCGCCGGCAAGTGCGACGTCGCGTTGATCACGCTCGCGGGCCGGCCGCGCGCGGAAGGGATGGCCACGGGCACCGCGCCCCGCAGCTACGGCGGGGCATCGCCGGACGTCGCGTTCGAGTTTCCGTACGGCCCCACCGTGGTCAATCAATACGCCATGGCCGCGACGCGCCACATGCATCAGTACGGGACGACGAGCGCGCAGCTCGCGTGGATCAAGGTGGCGGCCTCGCAGCACGCCCAGCACAATCCGCACGCGTTGCTGCGCGACGTCGTGACGGTGGACGACGTCGTCAACTCGCCGATGATCGCCGATCCGCTGCACCGCCTCGACTGCTGCGTCATCACCGACGGCGGCGGCGCGATCGTCGTCGTGAAGCCGGAGATCGCGAAGCGCCTCGCCCGGCCCCCCGTCAAGGTCCTGGGGGCGGGTGAGGCCGTGAAGCACCAGATGGGCGGCCACGTCGATCTCACGTACACGGGCGCGGTGTGGTCGGGGCCGGCGGCGTTCGCCGAGGCGGGCGTGACGCCCGCCGATATCAAGTACGTGTCGATCTACGACAGCTTCACGATCACCGTGCTGATCACGCTCGAGGATCTCGGATTCTGCCCCAAGGGGCAGGGAGGCAAGTTCGTCGCCGATGGCAATCTCATCGCCGGCACGGGCAAGCTGCCGTTCAACACCGACGGTGGCGGACTCTGCAACAATCACCCGGCGAATCGCGGCGGATTGACGAAGGTCGTGGAGGCCGTCCGACAGCTTCGCGGCGAGGCGCATCCGAACGTCCAGGTGAAGAACTGCGGTCTCGCCCTGGCGCACGGCACGGGTGGCTCGCTCGCCACCCGTCATGGCAGCGCCACGCTGATCCTGGAGAGGGGGTAGCGCATGAGCGCCCAGGTGAGAACGATCCCTGCGCCGCCGACTGGTCCCGAGACCCAGCCGTTCTGGGACGCGGCCACCCAGGGACGTCTGGCGATCAAGCGATGCACGGCGTGCGGCCAGGCCCATCACTATCCCCGCGCGATGTGCCCGTTCTGCGGCAGCGACCGGACGGAGTGGCAGACGGCGTCCGGCCGCGGGACCGTCTATTCGTTCAGTGTGATGCGCCGCGTGCCCCAGCCGTACGCGATCGCCTACGTCACGCTCGAGGAGGGCGTGACGATGATGACCAACATCGTCGACGCCGACTTCGACAAGATCCGCGTCGGCCAGGCGGTCCGCGTGGTGTTCAAGCCAACGGACGGCGGTCCGCCCGTGCCGATGTTCACCGTCGCCTGACCGGCGGTTATCGGGACGCGGACTGTTCGCGACGCTCGAGGGCCCGGGACACCTCCCGCCTGACGATGGGGTCGGAGTCCTGGACCGCGGCGCTGAGGGCGGCGCCGGCCTCCGGCTCCGAGAACGTCGCCAGCATGCGGGCTGCGGCGCGTCTCACGCTCCCATCGGGATCGCTGAGGAGCCGGGTGCTGAGCGCCGGGATGGCCTGCGAGCTCTGCAGCTGCCGGATCGCGTAGATGGCCTGCACGCGGACGTCCGCGGTCTCGTCGTCCAGGGCCTTGAGCACGCCCGCCGCGGCCGCGGGCCCACCGATCCGACCGAGCGCCCACACCGCGCGGCCGCGAACCGCGGGATCCGTCGCGGTGGCGAGGATCTGCGTGAGTCTCGTCGCGCCTCGCTGCGGGTCGCCTGCCCGGGCGATCTCGCGGATCTCCGCGAGCGTGTCCGCTCTCGACTCGACTGAACCGCGCGTTCCGCTCGACACGGCGGCAGCCGCCGAGCGGTCGCCGAACACGGCCACCTGAATCGGCGTCGGCCTGGAGCGGTCGCCGGCAGCAGGCCTCGCGTAGACGATCATCAGCTCGTGATTCCCGGCGAGACGCCGGAGCGCCTGCTCAACCGTGGGAACCGAGAAGTCGGCCGTGACGCGACCGAGATCGCCCTTCGTCCTCAAACGGAATTTCGCGTGTTCGGCGAGCTGCTCGAGGACGTCCGCGAGATCGGCGTCGTCGGCGTCGACCGTGACGCGGTTCCGTTCCACCACGACCAGGATGCCGTGATGCGGCGCGGTCGCGGTGTGGTCGGTGCCGGCGGCCGCACGGGGCTGCGGCGGCTCAGCCGCCGTTTCAGCCGTGAAACTGGTGGCGAGAAGCGCAAGGGCAATCAAGAACACGGGACCCGGGCGAGGGCTGCGCTTCGGGAACTGCGGCGCGAGCTGCGAGGGGTGTGGCATCGTCCGTCTCTCGCCCCGACCCTTCGCGAGTGCCAGGGATTCCTGCCTGTCAGGGCGCCCGCGGCGGAGGGCCAGGCGCCGCAACTGGAGGTCGAGCAGCGGGCGGCGGGACGCCAACAGACGGTTCGGCAGGTGATCCCCCAGGGGATGGCAGCCCCCCGGGCGGGGCAGTCGCGGACGGGGCGTCCGCGGACGGGACCGCAGTGGAGGGAGGACCAGCAGCCGGGGCGCGGGCCGGCAGGCCGCCGGGTGATGAGATACCCGCTGACGGCGCGGCGGTGCGCCCGGCAGCAGCTGGCGGGTCACCGGCAGGTGGCTGAATACCGCCGGCGGCGGCGCCCGGAGGCAGGGCCCCAGACGGCCTGCCGGCCGCGGGCGGTCGGCCGCCAGAAGGCGCTGCAGCAGACGAGTCGCTACCCGACGGCGCACCCGCAGCCGGTGCTCCGGCAGATGGCGGCTCCGCGGACGGGGCACCCGAGGATCGGGCGCCAGCAGCTCCGGAGGGACCACCTGCAGACGCACCGCCAGCTGCCGGGCTACCACCGGGCGCGCCACGACCAGGCGCCCCGCCAGGCGGGCCACCACCAGCGGCCCCACCACCAGGCGCACCCCCACCGGCGCGAGGCCCGGCCGCGCGAACTTCGACCTTGGCGCCGGCCACGAGCCGAGTCAGGCCGTCGGTGACGACGTTCTCGCCCTTCTCGAGACCCTTCGTGATGATGGTCTCGCTGCCCTGGGTCCGCGCCACCACGACCGGGCGATTCTCCACGGTGGAGTCGGACTTCACGACGAACACGTAGGGCCCCTGCTGGCCCGTCTGCACCGCCTGGGACGGCACGACGATCGCGTCCTCCTCGGTGGCGAGGGTCAAGGCGACGTTGACGAACTGACCCGGCCACAGCTTCTTCTCCGCGTTGCCGAAGGTCGCCTTGAGCCGGATCGTCCCGGTGGCCGGATCGACGGCGTTGTCGGTGAACGTCACCACGCCTCGCGCGGGGCGGGGGTCACCCGCAGGGAACGCGTCGACCTGCAGCTTGCCCTCCGCCATGTATCGGTTGATGGCGGGAAGCTGTTGCTGGGGCACGGTGAACGACACGTAGATCGGGCGCACCTGGTTGATCACGAGCAAGGTGGAGTCGCCGGTGCCGCCGACTCGCACGACGTTGCCTTGATGCAGCATCAGGCTGCCCGCTCGCCCGTCGACGGGTGAGCGGATGGTCGTGTAGCTCAACAGGAGCTTCGCGCTCTCCACCGCGGCCTCGTCGGCGCGCACGGCCTGCTCGGCGCTCTTGACCGCGGCCTCGCCGGCGCGCACCGTGTCCTCGGCGCTCTTCACGTCCGCCTCGTCGGCGCGGACGGTCGCGGCGAGCGACTCGGCGTTGGTCCGGATCCCGTCGTACTGTTCCTGCGCGATCAGCCCTCGCTGGAGGAGGTCCGCGTACCGCCGCTCCTGCACGACCGAGTTCCTCGCCTGGGCCTGATCGCGAACCAGCGCCGCGCGCGCCTGACTGACCCGGGCCTGATCGCGCTCGATGACGGCGCGGAGCTGCTGGACCTGCCCGCGGTCCCGGGCGAGATTCGCATCGGCCTGCGCGAGCGCCGCCTCGTACGCGCGCGGGTCGATCGAGAACAGGAGATCGCCCTTCTTGACGTCCTGTCCTTCGGTGATGTGGATGCGGATGAGCTCACCCCCGACCTGCGCCTTGACGGCGACGACGGCCGACGCCTCGACGGTGCCGATCGCCTGGATCTGGAGCGGCATCGTTTTCTGCGCGACCGGCGCGACGGCGACGGGGACGGTCGGGCGGGCGGGGGGCTGCTTGGACTCGACCTTGTCGCCCGGGCAGCCGGAGACGGCGGCGCCCAGCAGGAGGAGCAACGAGAGCCGGAGTCCGTGTCCGGAGCCGACGGCCAGAAGCCGAAGCGGGTGTCCAACGGAAGCATGCGCGAGCGGTCGCGTCCTGGGCATCAACCGGGAATCTCCAGTGAGGGCTGACCGGCCGGGGCCGTCCGCGGCCGGCGCAGGAAGAGGCGGAGCCGCTCGAGGTAGAGGTACACGACCGGCGTCGTGTAGAGCGTGAGGAGCTGCGACACGAGGAGCCCGCCGACGATGGTCACGCCGAGCGGCCGCCGCAGCTCCGCGCCGTTGCCCGCCCCGACGGCGAGCGGCAAGGCGCCGAGGATCGCGGCCATCGTCGTCATCATGATCGGCCGGAAGCGGAGCAGACAGGCTTCGCGGATCGCGTCGGCCGGCGCCCGGCCGGACCGTCGCTCGGCGTCGATGGCGAAGTCGATCATCATGATGGCGTTCTTCTTGACGATGCCGATCAGCAGGATGATGCCGATGAGCGCGATGATGTCAAGGTCGAGCTTGCAGAGCATGAGGGCCAGGATGGCCCCGACACCGGCCGACGGCAGCGTGGACAGGATCGTGATCGGATGGATGAAGCTCTCGTAGAGCACGCCGAGGACGATGTAGACGGCAATGAGCGCGGCCAGGATCAGGATCGGCTGATTGGACAGCGAGGCCTGGAACGCGAGCGCCGTGCCCTGGAAGCTGCCGCGGACCGTCGGCGGGAATCCGAGGTCGCGCTCCGCGGCCTTGATCGCGGTCACGGCGTCGCTCAGCGACGCGCCCTCGGCGAGGTTGAACGAGAGGGTGACCGACGGGAACTGGCTCTGGTGATTGACGGCCAGCGGCGTCGTGCGCGGGGCGAAGCGCGTGAACGCGTCGAGCGGGATCTGCGCGCCGGTCGGCGACTTGACGTAGAGCGACTTGAGCGCGTCGGGGTTCTGCTGGAATTGCGGCGCGACCTCGAGGACGACACGGTACTGGTTGAGCGGGGCGAAGATCGTCGAGACCTGGCGTTGCCCGAACGCGTCGTAGAGGGTCTCGTCGATGGTCTGGGCCTGGATGCCGAGCCGCGACGCGGTGTCCCGGTCGATGATCAAGGAGGCCATCAGACCTCGGTTCTGCTGGTCGGTCGACACGTCGCGCAGCGAGGGAAGCTCGCGCATCTTGCCGAGCACGCGCGGGGCGAACCGGTTCAGCTCGGGGAGCTCCGGGCTCTGCAGCGTGTACTGGTACTGGGCGTTGCTGCCCCGTCCCCCGATGCGGACGTCCTGCACGGCCTGCAGGAACAGGCCGGCGCCGGGGACGCGGGCCAGCTTGCCGCGCAGCCGGGCGATCACCTGGTCCGCGGAGACGTCGCGCTCGCCAAGGGGCTTCAGCGAGATGAACATGCGCCCGCTGTTCGTCGTGTTGAACCCGCCGCCCGTGAACGCGACGGCGGTGCTGACGGCGGGATCGGCGAGCACGATGTTCACGTACTCGCCGATCTTCTCGCGCATGGCCGGGAAGGAGATGTCCTGGTCGGCCTGGATGGCGCCGACGAGCCGCCCGACGTCCTGCTGGGGGAAGAAGCCCTTCGGCACGATCACGAACAGGTGGACGTTGAGCGCGATCGTGCCGAGGGTCACCAGGAGGGTCACGAACCGGTGCCGCAGGACGAAGTCCAGGCTCCTCGCGTAGAGGGCGGTCCAGCCGCCGATCGCGCGCTCGCCGGCGCGCGCGAGGGCGCCGCGCGGCCCGGATCGCGGCGTGAGGAAGCGCGCGCACATCATCGGCGTCGCCGTGAGCGAGACGACCAGCGAGATCGCGATGGCGATCGTGAGCGTGACCGCGAACTCGCGGAAGAGGCGGCCGACGAGCCCGCCCATCAGCAAGATGGGGATGAAGACGGCGACCAGCGACGTGCTCATCGAGAGCACGGTGAAGCCGATTTCTTTCGAGCCCAGGAGGGCGGCCTCGAGCCGGGACTTGCCGGCCTCGACGTAGCGCGTGATGTTCTCGAGCACGACGATGGCGTCGTCGACGACGAAGCCCGTGGAGATCGTGAGGGCCATCAGCGACAGGTTGTCGAGGCTGTAGCCGAGGAGGTACATGCCGCCGAAGGTCCCGACGAGCGAGAGCGGGACGGCGACGCTCGGGATGACCGTGGCCCGCGCGCTCCGGAGGAACACGAAGACGACCAGCACGACGAGGATGATCGCGACCCCGAGCGTGATCTGGATGTCGCGGAAGGAGGCGCGGATGCTCGTCGTGCGGTCGAGCACGACCTGGAGCGTGATCGACGGCGGGATCGACGCCTGGAGCAGCGGCATGATCGCCTGCACGCGATCCGCCGTCTCGATCATGTTGGCGCCGGGCTGCCGATACATGATGATCAGCACCGCGCGCTTGCCGTTGGCCAGCCCGAACGTGCGGACGTCCTCCACCGAGGTGACGACGTTGCCGAGGTCGCCGAGCCGCACCGGCGCCCCGTTTCGATAGGCGACGATGACCGGCCGCCATTGTTCCGCGTCGACGAACAGCTGGTCGTTGGCGCCGACCGGCCACGCGCGCTCTTTCCCCGCCAGCTCGCCCTTCGGAGTGTTGGCGTTGGCCGCCCGCAGGGCCGCGCGGACGTCTTCGAGCCCGATGCCGACCTGGCCCATCAAGGTCGGATCGAGCTGGGCGCGCACGGCCGGGCGCGCGCCGCCACCCACGACGACCTGCCCGACCCCCTCCACCTGGGAGAGCTTCTGCGCCAGCACCGAGTCCGCCGCGTCGTACAGCCGGCCCACCGGCATCGTGTCGGATGTGAGCGCGAGGATCATGATCGGCGCGTCGGCGGGGTTGATCTTGCGATACGAGGGATTGTTCGGGAGGTTCGACGGCAACTGGCTTCGCGCGGCGTTGATCGCCGCCTGCACGTCGCGCGCCGCTGCGTCGATGCTCCGGCTGAGGTCGAACTGCAGCACGACCGACGTCGAGCCGAGCAAACTCGACGAGGTCATCTCGGTGACGCCGGCGATGCGCCCGAACTGCCGCTCGAGCGGTGTCGCCACAGCGGATGCCATGGTTTCCGGGCTCGCCCCGGGCAGGAACGCGCGCACCTCGATGACGGGAAACTCCACCTGCGGAAGGGGCGCCACCGGCAACAGGCGATAGGCGACCGCGCCCGCCAGGAGCAGCGCCATGCTCAGGAGCGTGGTCGCCACCGGCCGCCGGATGAACGGTTCGGAGATGTTCATGACGGCGGGGCTGCCTCGCTCCGCTCGGACCTACTTTTGTATCCGCTCACCTTGCGTCCGACTGCGGCTCGCCCTGCCTCGCTCCGCTCGGACGTGCTGTTGTATCCGCTCACCTTGCCTCCGGCTGCGGCTCGCCCTGCCTCGCTCCGCTCGGACCTGCTGTTGTATCCGCTCACCTGGCCTCCCGCTGCGGCTCGCCCTGCCTCGCTCCGCTCGGACTTGCTGTTGTATCCGCTCACCTGGCCTCCGGCTGCGGCTCGCCCTGCCTCGCTCCGCTCGGACCTGCTGTTGTATCCGCTCACCTGGCCTCCGGCTGCGGCTCGCCCTGCCTCGTTCCGCTCGGACCTGCTCTTGTATCCGCTCACCTGGCCTCCGGCTGCGGCTCGCCCTGCAGGTCGGGCGCGTCGACGAGCACCGCCCGTCCCGCCGAGGATCCGCGCAGGCGTCGGGAGAGCCGGTCGAACGCGAGATACACGACCGGCGTCGTGTAGAGCGTGAGGAGCTGGGAGAGCAAGAGGCCGCCCACGATCGTCACGCCGAGCGGCCGGCGCAGCTCCGACCCGGTCCCGGTGCCCAGCGCGAGCGGCAGGCCGCCCAGCAATGCCGCCATCGTCGTCATCATGATCGGGCGGAAGCGGAGCAGGCAAGCCTGGTAGATGGCCTCGGCCGGCGACTTGCGTTCCTCGCGCTCGGCGTCGAGCGCGAAGTCGATCATCATGATCGCGTTCTTCTTCACGATCCCGATCAGCAGGATGATGCCGATGAGCGCGACGATGTCGAGGTCCATCCGGCAGAGCAGGAGCGCCAGGATCGCGCCCACGCCCGCGGACGGCAGCGTCGACAGGATCGTCACCGGGTGGATGTAGCTCTCGTACAGCACGCCGAGCACGATGTACACGGTGATGAGCGCGGCCAGGATCAGCAGCGGCGTGTTGGCGAGCGACGCCTGGAACGCCTGGGCCGTACCCTGGAAGCTCGCGCGGATGGACGGCGGCAGGCCGATCTCGCGCTCCGCCGCCTTGATGGCCGTGACCGCCTGACCCAGGGACACGCCCGGCGCCAGGTTGAACGAGATCGTGACGGACGAGAACTGCCCCTGGTGATTGATGACGACCGGCGCGGTGCTCGGCGCGGAGCGCGTGAACGCGGCCAGCGGCACCTGGGCGCCCGAGGCCGACTTGACGTGGATGGACTTGAGGGCCTCGGGATCCTGCTGGAAGCGGGGCGCGACCTCGAGGATCACGTGGTACTGGTTCAGCTGCGTGAAGATCGTCGAGACCTGGCGCTGGCCGAAGGCGTCGTACAACGTGTCGTCGATGAGCTGCGGCAGCACGCCGAGCCGCGAGGCCATGTCGCGATCGATGACGATCGACGCCGCGAGACCGCGGTCCTGCTGATCGCTCGCGACGTCCGAGAGCGCCTTGGCGGCGCGGAGCCGCTCGACGAGCCTCGGCGCCCACTCGGCCAGCTCCTTCGCGTCGGCGTCCTCCAGCGAGTACTGGTACTGGGTGCGGCTCACGCGGTTCTCGACCGTCAGGTCCTGGACGGGCTGCATGTAGAGCGTGATGCCCTCCACGTGCTCGAGGGTCGGCTGCAGCCGGCGGATGATGGCGGTCGCGTCGGCCCGGCGGTGCTCCCGCGGCGTGAGGTTGATCTGGATGCGCCCGCTGTTCGGGCTCATGTTCGTGCCGTCCACCCCGATGAACGACGAGAGGCTCGCGACATCGGGGTCCTCCAGGATGAGCCGCGCGAGCGCCTGCTGCCGCTCGGCCATCGCGGTGAAGGAGATCGTCTCGGGCGCCTCCGTGATGCCGAGGATCACCCCGGTGTCCGCGACCGGGAAGAAGCCCTTGGGGACGACGAGGTACAGGGCGATGGTGAGGATCAACGTGGCGATCGTGACGACGAGCGTGGCGGGTTGGTGCGTGAGGACCCACGCGAGCGTCCGGCCGTAGGCGGCGATGACGCGCTCGAACATCCGCTCGCTCCACTGGTAGAGACGCGAGCGCTCGCCGGTCGGCTCCTGTCGCAGGAGCTTGGCGCACATCATCGGGGTGAGCGTCAGCGACACGACCGCCGAGACGAGGATGGCCACACTCAAGGTGACGGCGAACTCGCGGAACAACCGCCCGACGATGTCGCCCATGAACAGGAGCGGGATCAGCACGGCGATCAGCGACACCGTGAGGGAGACGATCGTGAAGCCGATCTGCGCCGAGCCCTTGAGCGCCGCCGCGAGCGGGGAGTCGCCGGCCTCGATGTAGCGCGCGATGTTCTCGATCATGACGATGGCGTCGTCCACGACGAAGCCCGTCGAGATCGTGAGCGCCATCAGCGATAGGTTGTCCAGGCTGTAGCCGAGCAGGTACATCACGCCGAACGTGCCCACGATCGAGATCGGCACGGCGATGCTCGGGATGATCGTGGCCGCGAGGCGACGCAGGAACACGAACATCACCATCACGACGAGGGCGACCGTCAGCACCAGCGTGAACTGCACGTCCTCGACCGAGGCGCGGATGGTGGCAGTCCGGTCGGTGAGCGTGGTGATCTCGATGGAGGACGGCAACGACGCCCGGAGCTGGGGCAGGAGGCGCTTGATGCGGTCGACGACCGCGATGGTGTTGGCGCCGGGCTGGCGCTGGATGTTCACGATCACCGCCGGCTTGTCGTTCATCCACGCCGCTTGCTTGGTGTTCTCCGGTCCGTCGATCACGTCGGCCACGTCGGCCAGGCGCACCGGCGCGCCGTTCTTGTAGGCGAGGACGATCGCGCGGTACTCCGCCGGCGAGAAGAGCTGGTCGTTGGCGCCGATGCTGAACGACTGGCGTGCGCCCTCGAGATTGCCCTTGGCCTGATCGACGTTGGCCTGCGAGAGGACCAGGCGCACGTCCTCGAGGCCGAGGCCGTACGACGCGAGCTTCGTCGGGTCGACCTGCACGCGGATGGCCGGCTTCTGGCCGCCGCTGATCGACACCAGGCCCACGCCCGGCAGCTGCGAGATCTTCTGGGCGAGGTTCGTGTCGGCGAGATCCTGCACCTTCGTGAGCGGCAGCGTGTCCGAGGTGAGGGCGAGCGTCAGGATCGGCGTGTCGGCGGGGTTGACCTTGCTGTAGATCGGCGGGCTCGGCAGGTCGCGGGGCAGGAAGGTGCTCGCGATGTTGATGGCGGCCTGCACCTGCTGCTCGGCCACGTCGATCTGGTACTCGAGCGTGAACTGCAGCGTGACCAGCGAGGCGCCGAACGAGCTGGTCGACGTCATCTGGCGCAGTCCCGGGAGCTGGCCGAACTGCCGCTCGAGCGGCGTCGTCACCGACGAGACCATGACGTCCGGGCTCGCGCCCGGATAGAAGGTGAGCACCTGGATCGTCGGGTAATCGACTTGAGGGAGCGCGGAGACGGGAAGCTGGAGATAGGCGACCATGCCGGCCAGCAGCACGCCAGCCGTCAGGAGCGACGTCGCGACCGGGCGGAGAATGAACGCGCGGGAAGGGTTCACGCCCGAGCCGCCGGCGATCGGATCCCGTCGTCCGTGGTGCCCCCAGCCGTCACAGCGCCGTAGTTTCGCATGTTTCTCGGACGAGTGACACCCTTCCGGGTTGACCTGGCGGGCCGGTGCCGGCCCGGCCACTGGCGCCCGGCCGCACATCCGCTTGCCATGGGAGAGACAGCGCGGTAGAAAGAGTCGCACCCATGAGCGAGCCGATCTCCCTCGAGAAGTTCGCCGTGGGGCAGTCCGTGCGCCGGCTGGAGGACGTCCGGCTCCTTCAGGGGCTCGGGCGCTACTCGGACGACGTGAACCTCCCGCGGCAGGCCTATGCGGTCGTCGTTCGCTCCCCTCACGCGCACGCGCGGATTCGCGGCCTCGACGCGCGCGCGGCGCTCGACGCGCCGGGCGTGCTCGCCGTGCTGACGGGGGCCGATGCGGCCGCGGACGGGCTGCGCAATCTCCCGAGCGACGCCACGCGCAAGCGCGCGGGCGGCACGCCGGCGGCGCCCACGCCACGCCCCGTGCTGGCGCGCGATCGGGTCCGCCACGTCGGCGATCCGGTCGCGCTCGTCGTGGCGGACTCGCGCGAGCGCGCCACGGACGCCGCGCACCTGGTCATGGTCGACTACGAGCCGTTGCCGGCAGTGACCGGCGCCGTCGAGGCAAAGCGTCCGGGGGCGCCGGCCGTGTGGGACGAGGCGCCGGACAACGTCGCGTTCATCTGGGAGGCGGGCTCTCGGGAGGCCGTGGAGCGCGGGTTCGCCGCCGCGGCGCACGTGACGCGCCTCGACTTCGTCGTGACGCGCGTGGCCGCCGCTCCGCTCGAGCCGCGCGCCGCCGTCGCCGAGTACGACCGCCGCCACGGCCGCTACACGCTTCACACCGGCATCCAGGGGCCGCACGGCACCCGCGGGATGCTCGCCGACGTCCTCGGCGTGCCGCAGAGCCACGTGCGCGTGGTCACGGGCGAGGTCGGCGGCAGCTTCGGCATGCGCAGTGGCATCTATCCGGAGATGGCGCTCCTGCCTTGGGCGGCGCGGCGGCTGGGTCGGCCCGTCAAGTGGACGTCGGATCGGCGGGAGGGGTTCGTCACCGACGAGCATGGCCGCGACAACGTCTCGACGGCCGAGCTGGCCCTCGACGCCAACGGCAAGTTCCTCGCGCTGCGCGTCGCGATCGACCTGAACATCGGCGCCTATCTCACACCGCGCAGCGCGGGACCCGGCACCAACAACGTCGGCGGGCTGGCCGGCGTGTACACGACCCCGGCGATTCACGTCCAGACGACCGGCGTGTTCGCAAACATGACGCCGACGGGACCGTACCGCGGCGCGGGGCGCCCGGAGGCCACCTACGCGATCGAGCGCGTGATCGACCTTGCGGCGCGCGAGCTCTCGCTCGACCCGATCGAGCTTCGGAGGCGAAACCTCATCCCGCCCTCGGCGATGCCCTTCAAGACCGGCCTCGTCTTCACCTACGACTGCGGCGACTTCGCGCGGGGCATGACGATGGCGCTCGACCTCGCCGATCGCAAGGGGTTCGAGGAGCGGCGGGCCGCGGCGCGCAGGCAGGGCAAGCTACTGGGCTTCGGGATCGCCAATCCCATCGAGGTGGCCGGGGGCCCGTACACGGCCCTCAATCCCGACACCGCCGAGGTGCGGATCAATCCCGACGGCTCCGTCTCGCTCTTCGCGGGATCGACGTCGATGGGCCAGGGCAACGAGACGGCCTTCGCCCAGATCGTGAGCGAGGGGCTCGGCATCGATCCTGCGCGAATCCACGTGTTCGCCGGCGACACCGACGCGCTGGGCGCGGGGCGTGGCAACGGCGGATCGGGCGCGCTCAGCGTCGGGGGTTCCGCGGTGCTGCGGGCCGTGGGCAAGGCGGTGGACCGCGGCCGCCGCATCGCCGCGCATCTGCTCGAGGCGGCGCCCGAGGACGTCGTGTATCGCGACGGACGCTTCCAGGTGACGGGCACCGACCGCGGACTGCCGCTCGCGACCGTCGCGCGCGCGGCGTATCAGCCGCGGCAGCTTCCCGCCGGCATGGAGCCAGGCTGGAGCGACGCGGCGGCGTTCGCGCCACCCGCCGTCACGTTCCCCAACGGGTGCCAGGTGTGCGAGGTCGAGATCGACCCGGAGACCGGGGTCGTCCGCATCGTGCGCTACACGGTGGTCGACGATGTCGGCCGGATGGTGAATCCGCTCCTGGTGAAGGGGCAGATCCACGGCGGCGTGGTCCAGGGGTTGGGACAGGGACTCTTCGAGGACCTCGTGTACGACAAGACGACGGGCCAGCTCCTCACGGGCTCGTTCATGGACTACACGATGCCGCGTGCGGACGACGTGCCGCTCTTCGAGGTCGACTCGCACGAGGTGCCCACCCAGGTGAACCCGCTCGGCGCGAAGGGCGTGGGCGAGGCCGGCACGGTCGGCGCACTGCCGGCGCTGCTCAACGCCGTCAACGACGCGCTCGCGCCGCTCGGCGTGCGCCATCTCGACATGCCGGTCACGCCCGAGCGGGTGTGGCGGGCGATCCACGACGCGCGGGGGCGCTGATCGCAGCAGCCCGAGGATCGACGAAGATCGAGGATCGACGAAGCCAAAGGAGGCGACCATGGCCATGACGTCAGGCACGTCGCACGTCTACGTGGGTGGGGCGAGATCGAAGCCCGGGACGCTTGGGGGCATCTTCCGGTGCGCGGTCGGCGACGACCGCTGGGAGCAGCTCGGCAAGGGCTTGCCCGATCCGGTGAACGTCTACGCGATCACCACGCATCCGACCAAACCGGACATCGTCTTCGCCGGGACGAACCACGGGCTCTACCGGAGCACGGACGGCGGCGAGCGCTGGGAGCGGCCGGGGTTCACCGACGAGGGCGTCCAGATCTGGGCCATCTACATCCGCCCCGATGATCCGAGGATCATGTTCGCCGGTGCGTCGCCTGTTGGCGTGTATCGGAGCGACGACGGCGGGGACACGTGGCGCCGGCTCCCCGTCAGCCAGCCCGACCGGGTGCGAATGGAGTTCGCGTGTCGGGTGATGCGTCTCGCCGCGGACCCTGCGCGACCCGACGAGGTCTACGCCGCGCTCGAGGTCGGCGGTGCCATGAGGAGCGTCGACGGCGGCGAGCGATGGGAGGACGTCAGCGCGAGTCTCCTCGCCCTGGCCGAGTTACCGCATCTGAAGAGCCGCATCGGCAGCGACACGGACCTCGAGGGGATGCTGGACGGCCACGCCCTTTGCGTGAGCGCCGCGCGCGCGGGCACCGTGTTCCTGGCCGTGCGCATGGGGCTGTTCCGAAGCGACGATCGCGGCCTTACGTGGCGCGACATGGAGGTCGGCCGCTTCTCTCCGCTCACGTATGGCCGCGACGTCCGCGTGTCGCCTCACGATCCCCGCATGCTCTACGCGTGCCTGAGCCCTGCGGCGCGCAGCCAGGACGGCTCGCTCTACCGGAGCCTCGACCTCGGCGAGACCTGGACTCGCTTCGACCACGGCGTCAAGGCCGAGACGACGATGATGGCGGTGGCGCCTCATCCTCGCGACGCCGCGCAGGTGCATTGCGTGTCGCGCACCGGCCAGGTGTTCAGCACGCGCGACGGCGGAAAGAGCTGGCGCGAGTCGCGGTTGCCGGGCGAGGTCCAGGACGTGTACGCGATTGCGTGCTAGTTCCTCGGAGGGGGGCTTCGCCCCCCTTCCGACGTTCCGGCGAGCCTGGCGGCTCGCTCGGAACTGCCTCCCCCCGGAGAGGCAGGTTGCGCCGGCGAAGCCGGCGCTCGAACGCGGACTATTCGATCGGTGAGATCATGTCGGTCGTTGGCAGTGGATGCTGGCGCTCGGGCGTTCGGTCTCACAGGAGGTTGGTGATGGGTGGATTGTTTCGGCTGTACACGGGCGCCGATGACGAGTCGCACTTCGAGAGTATCGATCTCGCAAGAACGCCGGACTGGAGCAAAGGCCTCGCGACTTCTCAGATCTCGTTTCGCGAGGATCCCGTTGGGCGGTTTCTTGACTGGCATCCCGCGCCTCGGCGGCAGTTCGTGATTATTCTTTCGGGCCAGCTCGAGATCGGTCTCGGCGATGGCTCGAAGCACATCTTTGGTCCCGGCGACGCCCGATTGGTCGAGGACACGACGGGGCGTGGCCACACGACGCGCGTGCACGGGAATCAGCCATGCCTCACCGCCACCATTCCCCTTTCGTGAGGGCGACATCATGAGCAAGGTGCTGTTCTGCCCGAAGCAGCCGCCCGCCATCCTCGACATCGCCCGGTCGCTCGCGCCCGCCGGCTTCGACCTCGTGGTGGTGGATCCCGGCACCCCGGAGTTCTATCAGGCCGCCGCGGACGCCGAGTACTTCATCGGCCTCGCGCGCCAGATGGGCGGCGAGTTCTTCCGGGCCGCGCCGAAGTTGAAGCTCGTGCAGCTATTGAGCGCGGGCTACGACCGCGTCGACATCGAGGCGGCGAAGAAGGCGAAGGTCCCCGTTGCCAACAACGGGGGGGCCAACGCCATCGCCGTGGCCGAGCACACGATGGCCCTGATGCTGGCCGTGCTCAAGCGCGTGGTCCGCTTTCACAACGACCTCGTGGCCGGGAAGTGGCGCGGGGCCGACTCGCCGGAGACGCGCGTCTACGAGCTGGCCGGGCGCACGCTCGGCATCGTGGGCCTGGGCAACATCGGCAAGAAGGTCGCCCGGCGCGCCGCCGCCTTCGACATGCGCGTGCGCTACTACGACATCGCGCGGCTCACCCTCGACCAGGAGGACGCCCTCGGCGTCGAGTTCGCCCTCTTTCCCGAGCTACTCCGGACCGCGGACGTCGTGAGCCTGCACGTGCCGCTCGACGACTCGACTCGGGGCATGCTGGGCGCTCGCGAGATCGCGCTGATGAAGCGGTCAGCCATCGTCGTCAACACGTGCCGCGGCCCGGTGATCGACGAGGCCGCGCTGTACGCCGCCCTGAAGGATGACCGGCTCGCCGGCGCCGGCCTCGACGTCTTTGCCGATGAACCGCCGGCCAAGGACCATCCGCTCTTCGCCTTGCCCACCGTCACGCTCACGCCGCACTCGGCCGGGCCGACGTGGGAGAACTGGACCGCGCGCTTCCGCAACGGATTCGACAACATCCAGCGGGTCGCCCGCGGCGACCGCCCGCGCTGGGTGATCCCCGAGCTGGCGTAGGACGACACGAGAAAGGAGCGCGGAGATGGCGACGGAGACGACCGACTACACCCTCGACCAGTTCCTGTCCGACACGCGCGCAACCATCCGGAACAAGGGAATTCCTTCGGGGCTGGCGGAGATTCGCGAGCATCTCGAGCGCCTCTTGAAGAACCCCGAATTGCTGAAGAAGCACCTGGGCGATCCGACGCCGTACACGGAGCGCACGACCATCGGCCACGATCCCGAGACCGACGTGCACGTGCTCGTCCATGGTCGGGAGAAGGCGGGCAAGTCCTCGGTGCACGATCACGGCTCCTGCTGGGTGGTCTACGGCAACTACAAGAACCCGACTCGGATGCGCCGCTGGCGCCGTCTCGACGACGGCAAGACGCCGGGATACGCCCGGGTCGAGCTGCAGAGGCAGTTCCTGAACGAGCCGGGCCATGCGGCCGTCTTCGCGCGCGGCGACATCCACTCCATCGAGTTCGGCGACGACACCTTCTTCATCCGCGTGACCGGAGGCGACGTCGAAACGAAGGAGACGTTGCGCTTCGACGTGGAGAACCAGACGGTTGCCGTGGCCAACCGCGCGCTCGGGCAACGTTGAAGGCTCGGAAGGGGTTCCGTCTCCTGCCGACACCGAGACGTATGGGCCGGTCCGGCGTCGCCGGCGCGCGGCCCCATTTCTTGACTCCGGTTGGTCCGGCGTCCTAGCGTAGGTGCAAAGGAGAATTCGTATGCGCTCTCGCGTCAGGCTCGTGCTCGGTTCGCTCGTGCTTGCGGCTCTCTGTGGTTGGGCGTCCGAGGCGCCAGCGCAGATGGCGTCCGGGGTCGTCGGCGACAGTTCCACCCTGACCATCGACGTGGTCCCGCTCTACGCCGAGGTGCGGCTGAACGGCGTGCCCCTTGGCACCGCCCATGACCTCGTCGCCAAGGCGATCCCGGTGCTGCCTGGCAGTCACGTCCTGGAGGTCGTGGCGCCGGGATATCTGACCGCGATGATCCCCGTCGGGGCCACCTCGGACTGGGCCACGCGGATCTGGCTCCAGCTGGTTCCCGACCGCAAGTAGGACGCGCGCACGAGAAGATCTGTCGAGAGGGCCGACCTCGACCGATGTCGCGATCGTCGGCCGTTAGCGCGGGGCCGCTGACGGCCCCGCGTCCGATCGCCTACCAGCTCGTTCCGTACCCGGTGAACACGCTGGGGATTCGGCGGATGTCCTGCACGAGATCGACCGGGATGTCCTGTCGCACGCCGTAGCCTCCCGACAGCCCCACCGAGTCCGAGACGCCCCCGAACCGCCGCTCGATCGCCGTCGCGAGCTCGCGGTGCGTGCCGACGGCCGCGAAGAGACGGACCACGTCGTCGGTGATCTCGCCGGCCATCTCGTCCCAGCGCCCGGCCTTGGACATCGCGTTGAGCTTCTGCCCCAGCTCCTCCAGGCCGTGGACGGCCAGGACCGGCCAGTAGGCCGGCGTCGACGCGTAGAAGGCCACGCGGTACCGCACCCACTCCACCATCTTCGCGACGGCCGCCTCGTCGGGACCGGTCGCGATGAATCCGCCGCCGGCGATCTCGAAGTGTTCCCGGGCCCGGCCTCCCTTCATCATGCCGGCGCGCAGCTCCCGCATCACGACCTCGTCGAGGTAGCGCCGGGTGCAGAACCCGTGCAGCCGCACGCCGTCGCACACCTCCCCGGCCAGCCTCAGCATCGCCGGCCCCACTGCCGCGAGCGTCACCGGCACCATGGGCTGGCCCGTGGACCGCGGCGTGAAGTTCGGGGTCATCAGCGTGAACTTGTAGTGCTGGCCGCGGTAGGCGAGCGCGTCGCCCCGCTCCCAGCATCGCCAGATCGCGCGAAGCGCCTCCACGTACTCGCGGAGGCGTGGGACGGGCGGGCTCCACGGGACGCTGAAGCGGTTCTCGTTGTGGGCGCGGACCTGCGAGCCCAGGCCAAGGACGAAGCGCCCGCGCGAGGCGACTTGAAGGTCCCAGCTCATGTTGGCCACGGGCATCGGGCTGCGCGAGAACGCGATCGCGATCCCGGTCGCCAGACCGAGCCGTGTCGTGTTGACCGCCGCCACACCGAGCGCGAGGAACGGATCGTTCCTGTTCTCCGACGTCACGACGCCGTCGTACCCGTCGGCCTCGGCGGCCCGCGCCACCGCGGGCACCTCGGTGAGATCGTCCTGGGGCAGGGTCGTCAGGACCCGCATGGCGTTCCTATCTGAGCCCGGCGGCCCGGAGGCGCGGGAACACGGCGTCGCCGAACGCCCGCACCTCTCGATCCGGGCCGACGAAGGTCTGAAATGGCATCACGTAGAGGTGCCGGACGCCGAGCGCAGTCATCTCCGCGATGCGCTCGGCGCAGTGCTCGGGCGTGCCGATGAGGCCGAGCGCGTCGCAGAGCTGGGCGACCACCTCGTCCGGCACGAACGCCGTCGCGGCGATCGCGGCGTCCCAGTCGTGCGCGTGCGAGAGATCAGGGTAGACCTTCCACACCGCGTCCGGAATCTCGAACGCGGGCAACGTGAGCCCCGCCGGCCCGAGCCACTGGCCGCCCCATCGAAGAATGCCCCAGTGCACGGCGGTGGGGCGCGCTTGGCGTCTCGCCTCCTCCAGCGTCGAGGCGGTGCCCGTGCGCACGGCCCAGATGACCTCCAGGTCGTCGAGCCGGCGGCCAGCCCGCCGCGCCCCGCGCTCGAGGTGATCGAGGGCGGTCTCGACGATGCCGCGATTGAACCCGACCAGGAGCAGCGCGCCGTCCGCGACCTCGCCCGCCAGTTCGATCGCCTTGGGCCCCGAGGCGGCCATCAGGATCGGGATGCGCCGGCGCGCCGCATAGGAAAGCCGCGTGCGTGTGCCGTTCCAGTCGACCTCCCGCCCATCGAGCAAGGTCTTCACTGTCGCGATACAAGTCCGCATTTCAGCAAGCGTTGCTGGCTTTCGCCCGATCGTGCTCGCCGACGTGTAGCCCGTGCCGATCACGAACTTCACCCGACCGGGCGCCAGCTCTTCCACGGTCTGGATCGCGCTGGCGAGCACCGACGGATGACGGGTGAAGGGATTCGTGACCGCCGGAAACAGGGTGAGCCGCGATGTGTGCGTGGCGGCCTGGCCCAGCACGACGAACGCATCGCGGCTCAGCATCTGGCTGTCGAGGATGCCGGCGCCGTCGAACCCGGCCGATTCGATGGCGCGGATCAACGCCATCAGCTCGGGCATCGGCGCGGTGCCGGGAACGCGCAGGTGGACGCGCACGGGATCGCTCATGATGACCTCACCTCGCGGTGGTGACGACCTCGTCCATCCATCGGCGCATGAACTGGCCGACGTCGGAGACGAAGCCCGTGATCACGAACTGGCGGGCGCCCGCCGACACGGCACGGCGGATCTGGGCGGCGCACTCGTCGGGGGTGCCGGCGATGGCAAAGCGATCGACCAGGAAATCGGTGAGGCCGAACCGGTCGGTGAGGGCGGCATTGCCTCCGCCCGCGATCTCGTGGTGATGGGCGTCGTACTCGCGCTGAAGACCCCGGATCTTCTCGTGCAGGTCGGCGGGCACGCCCTTGCCCTCGAGCGTGAAGCGGAACGCGTGATTGGCGCTCGCCGCGAGGGCCATCGTGATTGGAGCCACCGCCGCCTGCCGCGTGTCGGCGACGTTCGCCTTCGCGAACCACCAGACGTCGAGGTCGCTGAGCGCGCGGCCGGCCGCCCGCGCCCCTCGCTCGATGGCGTCGAGCGAGAGCCGGATCACGTCGGGCGTGAGCCCGAGCCCGACGATCACGCCGTCGGCCACGCGTCCGGCGAGCTCCAGCGTCCGCGGCCCCTCCGCGGCGAGATAGATCGGCACGCGTCGCGTCGACCGATGCACCTGCCAGCGGCGACCGCCGCGATCGATCGGCGCGCCGTCCGTCAGCCGGCGCAACGTCACGACCGCGTCCTCGAGACCCGCCACCGTGGCGGGCGGCGCGCCGATGGTGTAGATCGCGCTGTCGCCCGAGCCGAGACCCAGCATGGAGCGCCCTGCCGACAGCTCGTCGACGCTCGAGATCGCGCTGGCGGTGACGACCAGGTGACGCGTGAGCGGGTTGGTGACGAGCGGCCCCAGCCGGATGCGCGACGTGTTGAGCGCGGCCAGGGTGAGCGCGACGTACAGCTCCCGGAACACCGACTGCGAGTCCGCGACACCGAGCAGGTCGAAGCCGAGCTCCTCCGCCTCTCGGCAGCGCGCGGGCCACTCGGCCAGCGACTCGGGGAGGAGGACGATGCCGAACCGCGGAGCCATCGGACCGCCGCCGGCGTGCCCCGCGCTCATCGGGCCGGCTGCTCGGCCGCCAGCTCCTTGGCGAGGGCGACCGCGAGGCGCGCGTACTCGTCCGGGCTGTTGTAGAGCTGCGCGGAGATGCGCAGGAGGCGCCTCGGCGCGGTCGGCCAGCTCATCACGGGGACCTCGATGCGCCAGCTCTCGTAGAGGCGGGCCTGCAGCGCGTCGGGCCGGCGCCAGCCGATCTCGGTCGACGGCCCATCCGGGAGCACGATGCTCGCGATCGAGCCGACCATCGCGTCGGGACAGGGAGGCGCCGTTCCAGCGGCGGCGCAGACGAGATCACGCGCCTCGAGCGCGAGGCCGCGATTGCGCGCCATCAAGGCGGGCCAGCCGCCGGGCAGCAGCGAGCCGAGATAGTCGATGGCCTTCGGGACGGCCAGCCATGCGGTCGGATCGCTCGTGCCGGTCCAGTCGAACTCGAGATGGAAGCGCGACCGCTCCGGACGCACGGCGTTGGCGCCGTGGCTGATGGTGAGCGGGCGGACGGCGTCGCGACGATCGTTCCGGACCCACAGGAAGGCCGAGCCCTTGGGGGCGCAGAGCCACTTGTGGCAATTGCCGCTGTAGTAGGCGGCGCCCAGCGTGCGGAGGTCGAGGGGCACCATGCCGGGGGCGTGCGCGCCGTCGACGATCACGTCGATGCCCCGCCGGCCAAGCGACTCGATCAGGCGCTCGACCGGCAGGATCAACGCGGTCGGGCTCGTGATGTGATCGACGAGCGCGAGGCGCGTGCGGGGCGTGACCAGGGCCATGATCGCGTCCACGACCTCGTCGGCCGAAGAGACGGGAAACGGCGCGCGCGCCACCACGACGCGAGCACCGGTGCGGCTCGCGACGAACTCCAGCGTGTTGCGGCAGGCGTTGTACGCGTGGTCCGTGGTGAGCAGCTCGTCGTTCGGGGCGAGCGTGAGCGACCGGAGCACGGCATTGACGCCGCTGGTCGCGTTGGTGACGAACGCGAGATCGTCCGGGTCGGCGCCGACGAACCGCGCCAGCACGTCGCGCGCGGCGTCGAGACGATCGTCCAGCTCGCGCGAGAGGAAGCGCACGGGCTCGCCCTCCATCTCGCTGCGCAGCGCCGCCTGGTGGCGCAGCACCTCGGCAGGGCATGCGCCGAACGAGCCGTGGTTCAGGAACGTCACGTCCCGCTCGAGCGTCCACAGCTCGGGGCGGGACGTCGGGTGGGTCACGGGCGGGGCGCCGTCCTCAGACCTCGTTGCCCCAGACCTGCTCGAGCGTCTGGCGCCGGCGCAGCAGGCGGAGGCCGCCGTCGGCCTCCAGCATCACCTCGGGGGCCTGCGGATACGAGTTGTAGTTGATCGTCGACATCGCCGCACAATAGGCGCCGGCTCCGCCGACCACGACGAGGTCACCGATCTCCGGCCGCGCGACACGGCGCGGGGCGAGCGCTTCGGGATCGCCGGGCGCCGGCGTCAGGATGTCGCCCGATTCGCAGCAGGGACCGACGAAGACGACGTCCGCCTGCGGCCGGTCCGGCGCGAGGACGTCGATGGGGTGCTGGGCGCCGTAGAGCGATGGCCGGGTGACCTCGGGCATGCCCGTGTCGAGCTTGGCGAAACAATAACCGTCACGGCCCGTGTCGACGACGTCGACGCAGGTGGCGACGACCAGGCCCGCGTTGGCCACGAGATAGGTGCCGGGCTCGATCTCGAGTCGGAGCGTGCGCCCGTCGCGGTCGCGGAACGCGAGCAGTTCCTTGCTGATGTGCGCCCCGATGTCCGTGAGATCGGCCGAGGCCTCACCGGGCATACGGCCCACCTTGAAGCCACCGCCCAGGTTCACCACGCGGACCTCGGGCAGCTTGGCGACCAGGTCCAGCGTCAACCGCGCCGCCCGCTTGTACACCTCTGGATCGGTCCCCGAGCCGATGTGGCTGTGCAGGCGCGTGATCTTGAGGTCGTATCGCTCGGCGACCGCCTTCACGTCCGCAAGGTGCTCGTGCCAGATGCCGAAGCTCGATGCGGGTCCGCCCGTGTTCGTGCGGTTGGTCGATCCGCTGCCGAGGCCGGCGTTCATCCGGACCGATACCTCTCGTCCCGGGGCCAGGCGGCCGAACATCTCGAGCTGATGGAGCGAGCACACGTTGAACAACACGCCGCGCGCCAGATGCTCGCCGAGGCGACACGAGGGCATCTGGGACGTGAGCTGAATGTGCTCGGGCGGGAAGCCTGCGCGGAGCGCGCGCTCGACTTCGTGATCGCTCGACGCGTCGACGTGCAGGCCGAGGCCGCGGAAGAGCGCGAGCACGCCACCGCTGGGATTGGCCTTCATCGCGTACCGCACGGTGAGCCCGAAGGGAGCGGGCATCGCGAGCGTCCGGCGGGCCGCGGCCTCGAGGGCGGTCCGATCGTAGACGTAGCACGGCGTGCCGAAGCGCTCGCGCACGAGCGCGGCCTGCTCGGTGGTGATTGCCGCCCTGTCCATCAGAGCGCGGCGACCTCCACGGTCTGCCCGGACGCGGCGCTCCGGGTGACCGCGTCCGTGAACTCCATGTACCGGACGCCGTCCTCGAAGTTCGTGCGGCTGATCTTCTCCTTGCCGCGGATGGCGTTGACGAATTCCTCCTCGACGCGCCAGCCGACGCGCCGCTCCGCGGGAATCTCGATCTCGGCGAGCGTGGTGGCGCCACGGCGTCCGCCGTAGAGCCGGCGCGCGGCCGCGTCGAGGCGGAGCGTGCCGTCGCTGCCGAAGATCCACACCTCAGGGCTCGGCGCGAGCGCCGTCACGCCGCTGAAGCGAAGATGGGCCACCCCGCCGCTCGCGAGGCCGGCCAGGATGTCCACGTGATCTGGCACCTTCACGTCGCGCATCGCTCCGCTGTCGTCACGCCGCTGGGCCACGGCAACCTTCGTCATCGCGGTGAGGCGCGTGGCGGGTCCGAACCACCGCGACATCGCCTCGTACCAGATGCCCATGTTCAGGATGTTGTGGCCGCTCAGGCCGATGTCCTGCCGCCAGTGAAGGGGCGCCTCGCGATCCACGAAGCGGCCGCCCTGGGCGCCCATCAGCTCCACCGCGAGCACCTCGCCCACGTAGCCCTCGGCGAGGAGTTGCTGGATGGTGCCGTCGACCTCGAGCGTGTGGGGTGCGGGCACGAGCTGCGCAACGAGGGTCGGCGCGCGGCGCGAGGCCTCGAGCATCCGGCGGCCCTCGGCCGCGTTCATGGCCATGCGCGCCTCGCAGAGCACGTGCTTGCCAGTGCCGAGCGCGGCCACCGTCATCTCGCAATGCGTGTAGGGCCACGTCCCGATGCACACCGCGTCGATGTCGGTCGCCTGGACGATCGCTCGCCAGTCGGCCTCGACGCGCGCGATGCCGAACTCCTTCGCGACGCGCTCGCCCGATTCCTTGGAGCGATTGGCCACCGCGACCAGCTCGACGCCGGGCTGGGCCTTGAGCTTGGGAATGTGGTGGAGACGGGTGTTGGCCCCGGCGCCGATGAAGCCTACGCGGATCGTCTGGGTGGTCGCCATGGTCCGGCATTGTATCAGACATTCGAACGGGCACTCGACGGCCCCCTTCGAGCATCCCCCCACCGAACGCCGGTTGCGCCGACGGCCAGCGCCTCGTTCGTCGTCGAGGGCTCGCCAGCCCGCGTCAGCCTCCTTGGTGGCGCCGGCGAAGCCGGCGCTCGAACGCGGCTCCTCTTCACGGAGGCGCATTCGCTCCTCGTTCACGTTGCTCATGTTCGCGGGGCGTTCCGACCTCGCGCGCGCTTCGCGCTTCCGCCCTCGTCCGGCCGCCGCCGTCTCATGCCC
>Ga0187894_10000155_pt1 | contig 89052 bp, 77 predicted proteins | sample GBC1701081metaG_FD_136650 | JGI IMG/M metagenome (GOLD analysis project Ga0187894, IMG submission 136650) | White microbial mat communities from a lava cave in the Kipuka Kanohina Cave System on the Island of Hawaii, USA - GBC170108-1 metaG ...
GAAATTCATCAGCAGATGCGTCGCGGGGCGAGCGAGCGTGCCGCGAGCGCGGTCATGAACCTGCTGCCCCACGCGGGCGGGGCGCCGGCGTGAGGCCGGGTACACGGCGCGCACGTGCAAAGCGCGCAGGCGCGAACGGCGCGGGAGCGAAGCGCGGTGGTTCCAGGCGCGGCAGTGCCAGGCGCGCAGGCGCGAGGCGCAACGAGAGAGTGCGGCCGCGCCAGGGCATGCTTGAGTTCCTGCGTCCACGGCGGCTCGCGGGCGTGGACGAAGCTGGGCGCGGGCCTCTGGCCGGGCCGGTCGTCGCCGCCGCGGTGATTCTCAACCCGCGACGCCCAATCCGCGGCCTGGCCGATTCCAAGGTACTCGAACCCGAGGAACGCGAGCGCCTCGCGGTGCTGATCCGCGAGCGCTCGCTCGCGTGGTCGGTGGCCTGGGCGGATCGCGAAGAGATCGACGCCATCAACATCCTGCAGGCCAGCCTGCTCGCGATGCGCCGTGCGCTGCTCGGGCTGCGCATCTGCCCGGATGCCGTGCAGTTCGACGGCAACATCTGCCCGTCGCTCGCCGGGCTGTTGCCGCTGTGCCCGGCGGTCGCCGTCGTGGACGGCGACGCCCTGGTGCCGCAGATCAGCGCCGCCTCGATTCTCGCAAAGACCTTTCGCGACGCGTGGATGCGACGCTTTCATGACATGTATCCGCATTACGGCTTCGCCTCACACAAAGGCTACGCGACGCCTGAACACTACGCGGCACTCGCGCGGCACGGGACTTGCTTCCTGCATCGCCGTTCGTTCGCACCGGTACAATTGGCCGAGCGGGGAGTGCTCGACGAGCGCGTGCTGGCCGAGGCGAGCAACGATCCGTGGCTGACGGCCGAGCTGCTGGCCCACACGCCGTGAGAGCGACGCGTACGACATGACCCGCTTCGTCCACCTGCGCCTGCACACCGAGTATTCGCTGGTCGACAGCGTGGTGCGCGTTCCGGAGCTCGTGGAAGCAACCGCCGCGGCAGCCATGCCGGCGGTCGCGGTCACGGACGAGTGCAACCTGTTCGCGATGGTGAAGTTCTACCGCGCTGCGCAGCTACGCGGCGTGAAGCCCATCGTGGGCGTCGACGTCCTGTTGCGCGAGCCAGGCGAGCGCGCCGAGCCGACGCGACTCACGCTGCTCTGCCAGAACCTCGACGGCTATCGCAACCTCACGCGCCTGCTGAGCAGGGCGTATCTCGAGGGACAACGACGCAGCCTGCCGCTGTGCGAGCGTGCCTGGCTGACACCGCAAAGCACGGCGGGCCTGATGGCGCTGTCCTGCGCACAGGCCGGAGACATCGGACGCGCGCTGTCCACAGGCCGCAACGCCGATGCGCGCAAGGCGCTCGAGCACTGGCTCGCGCTGTTCGGCAATCGCTTCTACGTCGAGCTGCAACGCATCGGTCGCACGGGCGAAGAGGAATACATCGGAGCCGCGCTCGCGCTGGTCGCGGCCTGCCCGGCACCGGTCGTGGCCACCAACGACGTGCGCTTCCTGCGGCGCGAGGACTTCGAAGCGCACGAAGCGCGCGTGTGCATTCACGAAGGACGTCTGCTGGCCGATGCGACGCGCGTGCGCCGCTACACCGAGCAGCAGTACCTGCGCTCGCCGACAGAAATGGCCGAGCTGTTCGCCGACCTGCCCGAGGCGCTGGAAAACTCGGTGCAGATCGCACGCCGCTGCAGTCTCGAGCTGAAACTCGGCGAAGCGAAGCTGCCGGAGTATCCGGTGCCGCAGGGCACGACCGCCGCGGAGTTCGCGCGCCGCGAGGCGCGACGCGGCCTGGCGGCGCGGCTCGCCGCGGTGACGGAGGCGGCGTCCGTACGCGAGCAGTACGAGCGCAGGCTCGAAGCCGAGCTCGACGTCGTCTGCCAGATGGGTTTCGCGGGCTACTTCCTCATCGTCGCGGACTTCATCCGCTGGGCGCGCGACAACGGCGTCCCGGTGGGTCCGGGGCGCGGCTCCGGCGCGGGCTCGCTGGTCGCCTGGTCGCTGGGCATCACCGATCTGGACCCGATCGAGCACGACCTGCTGTTCGAACGTTTCCTCAATCCCGAACGCGTGTCGATGCCGGACTTCGACGTCGACTTCTGCATGGAGGGCCGCGATCGGGTGATCGCGTACGTGGCCGACAAGTACGGGCGCGAGCGGGTCTCGCAGATCATCACGTACGGCACACTGGCGGCGAAGGCGGTGGTGCGCGACTGCGGGCGCGTGCTCGGCCTCACCTACGGCTACGTCGACCGCATCGCCAAGCTCATTCCCTTCGAGCTCGGCATCACGCTCGACAAGGCGCTCGAGGACGAAGCCGAGCTCAAGCGCCTGTACGAGTCCGAGGACGAAGTACGCGGGCTCATCGACCTCGCGCGTTCCCTCGAGGGGCTGACGCGCAACGCCGGCACGCACGCCGGCGGCGTCGTGATCGCGCCTTCGGTGCTCACGGACTTCGCGCCGCTCTACTGCGAAGAGGGCGCGGCCAGCGTCGTCACCCAGTTCGACAAGGACGACGTCGAGGCGGCCGGGCTGGTGAAGTTCGACTTCCTCGGACTGCGCACGCTCACGATCATCGATCGCACGCTCGGGATCATCAATGACGATCTCGCAAGCGAGAATCGTGTCAATAACGATAGCGCCGGCGACGCGGGGCCGATCGACATCAATCGCATCCCGATGGACGATGCGCAGACCTTCGCGTTGCTCAAGCGCTGCCAGACCAACGCGGTGTTCCAGCTCGAATCGCGCGGCATGAAGGACCTGATCCGCCGCCTGCAGCCGGACCGTTTCGGGGACATCGTCGCGCTGGTGGCGTTGTTCCGCCCGGGCCCGCTGCAGTCGGGCATGGTCGACGACTTCATCGAGCGCAAGCACGGGCGCTCGGGCGCGGCGATCGACTACCTGCACCCGAGCCTCAAGCCGGTCCTGGAATCCACCTACGGCGTGATCCTGTACCAGGAACAGGTGATGCAGATCGCGCAGGTGCTGGCCGGCTATACGCTCGGCGGTGCCGACCTCCTGCGCCGCGCGATGGGCAAGAAGAAGCCCGAGGAGATGGCCAAGCAACGCTCGGTGTTCATCGGCGGCGCCGTGCAGCGCGGCGTGCCCGAGCCCCAGGCGCGCCACATCTTCGACCTGATGGAGAAGTTCGCGGGCTACGGTTTCAACAAGAGCCATTCCGCGGCCTACGCGCTGTTGTCCTACCAGACGGCGTGGCTCAAGGCGCATTACCCGGCGGCCTTCATGGCCGCAGTGCTGTCGTCCGACATGGATCGCACCGACAAGGTGGTCACGCTGATCGACGAGTGCGACAGCCTCGGCCTCAAGGTCGAAGCCCCGGACGTCAACGCCTCGGTGTTCGCCTTCGCCGTCAGCGGACCGAGCACGATCCGCTACGGTCTCGGCGCCGTGAAGGGCGTGGGACAGTCGGCGGTCGAGTCGATCATCGCGGAGCGCTCGGCGCGCGGGCCGTTCGCCAGCGTCGAAGACCTGTGCCGGCGCCTGGACCTGAACAAGGTCAACAAGCGGGTGCTCGAGGCGCTGATCAAGTCAGGAAGCCTGGATTCGTTCGGCGTGAACCGCAACACGCTCATGACGCGCCTGCCGGCGGCGATGCATCTCGGCGAGCAGAACACGCGGGCGCAGTCGGCGGGACAAGTGGACCTGTTCGGTCTCGCTGCGGCCGCGCCGGCGGCCGCAGCGAGCGCAGAGATTCCGCAACTACCTGAGTGGCCCGAAGCGGTGCGCCTCGCGGGCGAGCGTGAAACGCTCGGCCTGTTTCTGACCGGTCACCCCATCACGCAGTACGAGAACGAGCTGAAGCTGCTCTCCAACGGGCGGCTCGCGGATCTCACCAGCGGGCGGCCGGTCTCCGGCGCCCTTGCCGGCGCGGACGGCAGTCGTGCGTGGCAGCCGGGTCGCAGCGTCACGGTCGCCGGGCTGGTGCTGGAAATCCGGCGGCGCGCCAATCGCGTCACGCTCATCCTCGACGACCGCAGCGGACGCATCGAAGTGATGCTGTTCGAGGAGGTGTTCCAGCAGCACCGCGGGCTCATCGTCAGGGACGCGATTCTGCTGATCGAGGGACAACTGCGCTTCGACGAGTTCATCGAAGGCTGGCGCCTCAACGCCCGGCGCCTGATGAGCATCGAGCAGGCGCGCGAGCAGAACGCCCGGCGGATCGTGGTGGAATTGCCGTCCAGTGCGCCGTCCGAGGCACTGACTGCACACCTGGCGGAGATCCTCACGCCCTGGCGCGGCGGCGCCTGCAGCGTCGCGCTGCGTTACCGGGGTGCTGGCGCGAGCGGGGTACTGGTCCTGGGCGATCAGTGGCTCGTGAGACCCGCGGCGGAGCTGATCGCGAAGCTTCAGGACCTGGCCGGGCGCGACAGCGTGCGCGTGCTCTACGGCCCGAAGCCCGGTGCCGCGCAGGCGAGCGGCGCCAGCCCCTAGGCAACTGCGAGAGCGGCCGGCGCGGCCCGAAGCCGTGCAGGCCGGGCCTGCGCTTGCTAGCATGCGGCGCGCTATGGATCTGAATTTCCTGGATTTCGAACAACCGATCGCCGAGCTCGAAGCCAAGATCGACGAGCTCAAGTTTCTCGGTTCCGACACCGAGATCAACATCGGCGAGGAAATTGCGCGCCTCAAGGCCAAGAGCCGGGCGCTCACGACCAGCATTTTCGCCAGCCTCACTCCATGGCAGGTAACGCAGCTCGCCCGCCACCCGCAACGCCCCTACGCGATGGACTACATCCCGCAGCTGTTCACCGAATTTCAGGAGCTGCACGGCGACCGCATGTACGGCGACGACATGGCGATCGTCGGCGGTCCGGCGCGCCTCGACGGGCGTGCCGTGATGGTCATCGGTCACCAGAAGGGGCGCGACACGAAGGAACGCGTGCGGCGCAACTACGGCATGCCGAAGCCCGAGGGCTATCGCAAGGCGCTGCGGCTGATGAGGACCGCCGAGCGCTTCCAGCTGCCGCTGGTGACGTTGATCGATACGCCGGGCGCCTATCCGGGCGTCACGTCCGAGGAGCGCGGCCAGAGCGAGGCGATCGCGCGCAACCTGTTCGAGATGAGCACGCTCGAGCTGCCGATCGTCAGCGTCGTGATCGGCGAGGGCGGGTCCGGAGGTGCGCTCGCGATCGGCGTCTGCGACCGGTTGCTCATGCTCCAATACAGCATCTACTCAGTGATCTCGCCCGAAGGCTGCGCCTCCATCCTGTGGAAGAGCGCCGACAAGAAGGAACTGGCGGCGGAGGCGATGGGGCTCACCGCGGATCGCCTGCTGCGTCTCGGCCTGGTCGACGAAATGGTCCGCGAGCCCCTTGGCGGCGCGCATCGCGATCCCACGGCGACCGCGGAGGCGATGAAGGCTGCCATCGTGAAGCACCTCGCCGACCTCGAGGCTGTGTCGCCGGAGCAGCTGTTGAAGATTCGCGCCGAGCGACTGAATTCGTTCGGTGTCTTCGCCGGTGCAACGGCCTGAACGGGCCGCCGGTGTCGCCGGGAAAGGATCGCCCGAGCCTGCAATGTTCGAACCGCTCACACTGCGCGACGCCCTCGACCGGCTGCTCGCCGACTTGCCGCAGCGGCGCTACTGCGTCGCCTTCAGCGGTGGTATCGATTCCACGGTGCTCCTCCACGCGCTCGCGCAGCTGGGTGTGGCGGCACCGCAGGGCGCAGTCCGCGCGATTCACGTGAACCATCATCTGCACCCGCAGGCGGATGCCTGGGCCGCACGCGCACGCGAGATCGCGACGGGCCTGCAGGTGCCGTTGACGGTCCTCGATGCGCACATCGCGCCTGCGAAGGGTGAATCGCTCGAAGCTGTGGCCCGGCAACAGCGTTACGACCTCCTGCAGCGCGCGTTGCTGCCGGGGGAGATCCTGCTGACCGCGCACCACCGGGACGATCAGCTGGAGACCTTCCTGCTGCAGCTGGTGCGCGGCGCCGGCGTCCCCGGGCTGGCCGCGATGCCCGGGCGCGCGCCGTTCGCGTCCGGCTGGCACGTGCGGCCGCTCCTGGAAGCGACCCGCGCGGCGTTGTTCGACTACGCGCGCCGCAACGGGCTCGAATGGGTCGAGGACACGAGCAATCTCGACGTGCGCTTCGACCGCAACTTCCTCCGCCACAGCGTCCTGCCGGCGTTGCGCGAACACTGGCCGGCAATCGCCACCAGCGTGGCGCGCAGCGCGGCCCACATGGCCGAGGCGCGCGAGCTGCTCGACGAGATCGCGCGCCAGGACCTTGCCGGCGCGCGCGACGGCAGCACGCTGCAATGCGCCGCATTGAGATCGCTGTCGCCGGCTCATGCCCGCAACCTGGTGCGCTACTGGCTGCGCGAGCAGGGCTTCTCCGCACCCTCGGCCGCACGCCTGGAACAGGTCGTGAACGGCGTGCTGCATGCCCGCGTCGACGCCATGCCGGCCGTGCGCTGGCCCCTGGCCGAAGTTCGCCGCTATCGCGATCGGCTTTACGTCATGGCGCCGTTGCCGCCGGCCCCGCGCAATCCGATCGCCTGGGACTGGAAGGGCAATCCGTCCGTGGGGCTCGGCGAAGGGGCTGGCACGCTGCGAATCACGAACGAGCCCGGCGTCGGCCTGCGTCTCGGCGGGTTGCCCTGTCCGTTGCGGATCGAATGGCGCAGCTCGGATGCGAAGCTGAAGCCGGACGAGGGCCGTCCGGGCCGCACGCTGCGCTACCTCTTCCAGGAAGCCGGGATCGTCCCCTGGATGCGGGCGCGTATTCCGCTGCTGATTTCGGGCGAACGCCTGATTTCCGTCGGTGACCTGTACGCAGACGCTCAGTTCCGGGCGGCGGAAGGCGAGGGCGGACGAGGGCGAACCGGCGGTAGCGGCCCGCGGGAAAGCGTGGGGCTGCAGTGGCTCGACCACCCGGCGATTCACTGATGCTCTGGCTCAAGGCATTTCACGTCGTTTTCGTGGTCACGTGGTTCGCGGGCCTGTTCTACCTGCCGCGGCTGTTCGTGTATCACGCGAGCCTCGATCGGGCCGACGCCGCTGCCGCGGAGCGCCTCGGCGTGATGGAGCGCCGCCTGTTCGCGCTCATGAGCATCGGTGCCGTTCTCGCGCTGGTCTTCGGCATCCTGATGGTGGCGCTGGCGCCGGGTTATCTCGACCTGGGCTGGCTGCGCCTCAAGCTCGTGCTCGTCGCCCTGCTCGTCGGCTACCACGCCTGGTGCCGGCAACTCATGATCGCGCTGCGCGAAGGCCGCAATACCCGCTCGCAGCGCTGGCTACGCTGGTTCAACGAAATCCCCGGCCTGCTGCTGATCGCAATCGTGCTCCTCGCGGTGGTCAAACCAGGCCTCCCGTAGACGCCCTTTCGCTGGTCCTCCACTGTCGTTCGTTGAGGGCTGCGCCGGGTTCTGGTAACGTGATCGCCCGTCGAAAATTTGCGATGCGCGGCGCAAATGAAGACGGGGTTGACTTCTCCGCTTCACCGTTGCCCGCCGCATTTTTGTTTCATCTCCGGCGACGGTGGCCCTCAAGATGACTCGTTTCGTATTCGTGACCGGCGGTGTCGTTTCCTCGTTGGGGAAGGGCATCGCCTCGGCGTCGCTCGGCGCGATCCTCGAAGCCCGCGGCCTGAAAATCGCGATGGTCAAGCTCGACCCGTACATCAACGTGGATCCGGGCACCATGAGCCCGTTCCAGCACGGCGAGGTGTTCGTCACGCAGGACGGCACCGAGACCGATCTGGATCTCGGGCATTACGAGCGCTTCGTGCGCACCACCACCGGCCGGCACAGCAATTTCACCACCGGCAAGATCTACGAGCGCGTCATCGCCAAGGAGCGCCGTGGCGACTATCTCGGCGCCACCGTGCAGGTGATCCCACACATCACCGACGAGATCAAGCGCAGCATCCGGCTGGGGGCCGGTGAGGCCGACGTCTGCATGGTGGAAATCGGCGGCACGGTCGGCGACATCGAGTCGCTGCCGTTCCTCGAGGCGATCCGCCAGCTCGGCGTCGAGCTGGGACGCAACAACACGGTCTTCATGCACCTGACGCTGATCCCGGAGGTCGGCCCATCGCGGGAGATCAAGACCAAGCCGACGCAGCATTCGGTGAAGGAATTGCGCTCGATCGGCATCCAGCCGGACGTGCTGCTGTGCCGCTGCCGCTCGCCGCTGCAGGACGAGCAGCGCCGCAAGATCGCACTCTTTACAAACGTCGAGGAACGCGCGGTGTTCTCGGCCGTGGACGCCGACGACATCTACAAGATCCCCATCCTGCTGCACGAGCAGGGGCTCGACGACATCGTCGTCGACAAGCTGCGCCTCGACGTGCCGCCCACCGATCTGGCCGAATGGCGCCAGGTGGTGAGCGCCAAGGCCAACCCGGAGGCGCAGGTCAACGTCGCGATGGTCGGCAAGTACGTGCAGATCCGCGATTCGTACATTTCGCTGAACGAAGCGCTGACGCACGCCGGCGTGCGCACGCGCACCCGCGTCAACGTGCACTACATCGAGTCGCAGGACATCGAGACGCAGGGCACGGCCTGCCTCGATGGGATGGACGCGATCCTCGTGCCGGGCGGCTTCGGCGAGCGCGGCATCGAAGGCAAGATCAAGGCCGTGGAACACGCGCGCCTGCACGGCATTCCGTACCTGGGCATCTGCCTCGGCATGCAGGTGGCGGTGATCGAGTACTCGCGCCACGTCGGCGGGCTCGACGGTGCCAACAGCACGGAATTCAATCGTGCGACGCCGCATCCGGTGATCGCGCTGATCACCGAATGGCAGGACCAGGCGCAGGGCGTGCAGACGCGCGACGAGAATTCCGACAAGGGCGCCACCATGCGCCTCGGCTCGCAGGAGGCGCGCGTCGTCTCCGGGACGCTGGCGCACCTGGTCTACGGGCGCGACCGGATCACGGAACGCCACCGGCATCGCTACGAGTTCAACAACCGCTACCTGGAACGGCTCACCAGGGCGGGCCTGCGGTTCTCGGGCTTCTCCAGCGACGGCCTGGTGGAACTGATCGAGCTGCCCGGACATCCCTGGTTCATGGCCTGCCAGTACCACCCGGAGTTCAATTCCACGCCGCGCGACGGCCATCCCCTGTTCACGGGCTTCATCCGCGCCGCGCGCAACTATCGGGCTGCCTCGCTCCCGCGCGCGGCGAGCGCCTGAAGGCGCGAAACGCCGCGGCCGTTGCTGTTTCCCGTGCGCCCATCATGAAACTCGCTGGCTTCGACGTCGGCCCGGACCGTCCCTTCTTCCTCATCGCCGGTCCCTGCGTCGTCGAGAGCGAGCAGCTCACGCTCGACACCGCGCAGCACTTGCGCGAGATCACCTCGCGCCTGCGCATCCCCTTCATCTTCAAGGCCTCCTACGACAAGGCCAATCGCTCCTCGCGGGCCAGTTTCCGCGGTCCCGGCATCGAGGAGGGTCTGCGCGTGCTCGCCGAGGTGAAGCGCCAGGTCGGCGTGCCCGTGCTCACCGACGTGCACGAGGACACGCCGTTCGCGGAAGTGGCCAGCGTCGTGGACGTGCTGCAGACGCCGGCCTTCCTGTGCCGGCAGACGAACTTCATCGTCAACGTCAGCTCGCACGGACGCCCGGTGAACATCAAGAAGGGACAGTTCCTGTCGCCGTGGGAGATGCAGAACGTCGTCGACAAGGCCCGCTCCACCGGCAATCAGCACATCATGGTCTGCGAGCGCGGCTTTTCCTTCGGCTACAACAACCTCGTCTCCGACATGCGCTCGCTGTCCGTGATGCGTGCCACCGGCTGCCCCGTGGTGTTCGATGCCACGCACTCCGTGCAGCTTCCGGGCGGGCAGGGCAGCGCGTCAGGCGGACAGCGCGAATTCATACCGGTGCTGGCGCGCGCGGCGGTCGCCGCCGGCGTGTCGGGTCTGTTCATGGAAACGCATCCGGACCCGGCAAGCGCGCTGAGCGACGGTCCGAACGCCTGGCCGCTCGATCGCATGGAGCCGCTGCTGAACACCCTGCGGCAACTGGACGCGGCCGTGAAATCGCAACCCTTCGAAGAATCGCTCCTGTGAGCGCCCTGCATCGCCACCACGGTGTGAACACCCTGGCATGAGCACCTCTCCATGACCAAGATCGTCGACATCCGCGGGCGCGAGATCATCGATTCGCGCGGCAATCCCACGGTCGAGGCAGACGTCGCCCTCGACTCCGGCGCCATCGGGCGCGCGGCGGTTCCGTCCGGCGCCTCCACCGGCACGCGCGAAGCGGTTGAGCTGCGCGACGGGGATGCGAAGCGCTACCTCGGCAAGGGCGTGCTGCACGCCGTGGCCAACGTCAACGGGCCGATCCGCCAGGCGCTCCTAGGGATGGATCCTGCCGATCAGCGCAAGCTCGATGCGCGCATGATCGAGTTGGACGGCACCGAGAACAAGTCGCATCTGGGGGCCAATGCAATACTCGCGGTGTCACTCGCCGCCGCGCATGCGAGCGCGAACGAGCGCAAGGTCTCGCTCTACCGCCACGTTGCCGCACTGGCCGGCAACTCCAGCCGTGATCTCACGCTGCCCGTGCCGATGATGAACATCATCAACGGCGGCGCGCACGCGGACAACAACGTCGACGTGCAGGAATTCATGATCCTGCCGGTGGGTGCCCCGAGCCTGAGCGAAGCGCTGCGCATGGGGGCGGAAATCTTCCACACGCTGAAGAAGGTCCTGCACAAGAAGGGCCTCAACACGGCGGTGGGCGACGAGGGCGGCTTCGCTCCGGACCTGCCCTCGAACGAAGCGGCGCTCGAAGTCATTCTCGAGGCCATCGGACTTGCCGGTTACACGGCCGGCGGCGACGTCTACCTCGGTCTCGACGTCGCGAGCTCCGAGTTCTTCAGCGAGGGCGTCTACACGCTCGAATCAGAGGACCGGCAGTTCAGCGCCTCGCAGTTCGCCGATTACCTCGCGGATCTCGTCAACCGCTATCCCATCGTCACGATCGAGGATGGCATGAGCGAAGGCGACTGGGCGGGGTGGGGCGCGCTCACGCAGAAGCTCGGCAAGCGTGTGCAACTCGTCGGCGACGACCTCTTCGTCACCAACACGAAGATCCTGAAGGAAGGCATCGACAAGGGTATCGGCAACTCGATCCTCATCAAGGTGAACCAGATCGGCACGCTGAGCGAGACGCTGGCCGCGATCGAGATGGCGACGCGAGCCGGCTACTCGGCGGTGGTCTCGCACCGCTCGGGCGAGACGGAAGATGCCACCATCGCCGACATTGCCGTGGCGACGACCGCTACCCAGATCAAGACCGGCTCGATGTCGCGCTCGGACCGCGTTGCGAAGTACAACCAGCTGCTGCGCATCGAGGCGGAGCTCGGCGCCCACGCCGTCTACGCGGGACGCAATGCCTTCCCGGTGCCGCTGCGCTAAGCTCACCCCCGATGAAGATCTTCGCCATCGTCCTGTTCGCCGTGCTCGCGCTGCTGCAGTTGCGACTGTGGCTGTCGGATGACGGTGTGCGCGAGGTCGGCCGCCTCGAAAGGGCCGTGGCCGGCCAGCAAGAGGAGAACGCGTCGCTCAAGGCGCGCAACGACCGGCTCGCGGCCGAAGTGCGCGACCTCAAGGAAGGCATGACCGCAGTCGAGGAGCGCGCGCGCAGCGACTTGGGAATGGTCGGAGCCAACGAGTCGTTCTATCAGGTAGTGCCGCCCGAGAAAGAGGCGGCGACGACGGCCAGGAGCGAGCCGCGCCCAGATGCGGAGTCCGTGTCCGCCGATGCTCGTCGCGAAGCACAAGGCCAGACTCGCCGCGACGGGACGCGGCCAGCAGCCGCACCGACGACACCCGCGCCGTCCGTAGCCGCACCGTCAGCAGCCGCACCGCCAGCAGCCGGGCAATGAGCGTTCCACTTTCCGCCCCACGCTGCTGGGCAGTCGTGCCGGCCGCGGGGAGCGGTCGGCGGATGGGCACGCACGTGCCCAAGCAATACCTGCCGCTCGGCGGTCGCACGGTCATCGAGCACGCCCTGGCGCCGTTTCTCGATCATCCGCGAATTTCCGGCGTCGTGGTGGTGCTCGCTGCGAACGACGAAGAATTCCGGCGCCTGCCCTGTGCGCGACATCCGTCGGTGAGCACGGCGGTCGGTGGCGCCGAGCGTGCCCGATCGGTGCTCAACGGCCTGCAGGCGCTCGCGACCCGCGCAGCTCCGGACGACTGGGTTCTGGTGCACGACGCCGCGCGTCCGTGCCTCGCTCGTGCGGACGTCGATCGTCTCATTGCCAGGCTGGCAGACGAACGCGTGGGTGGCCTGTTGGCGGTGCCGGCCGGCGATACGCTCAGGCGCGAAGAGTCGGGCAGCGGACGCAGCTCGGGAACGATCGATCGCGACGGCGTGTGGCGCGCACAAACGCCGCAGATGTTCCGCTTCGAACAGTTGCGCGAGGCCCTGCGCCGCGCGCTGGCGCGCGGCCTGTCGCCGACCGACGAAGCCGCCGCGATCGAGGCGCTCGGTCTGCGGCCGCGCCTGGTCGAGGGCTCCGCTCACAACGTCAAAGTCACGCAAGGCGACGACCTGCCGCTCGCTGCGGCGATCCTCTCGGGTTCGGCACCGGTCCTGAGGGTCGGCACCGGCTTCGACGCTCATCGCTTCGGTCCCGGCGACCACGTGATGCTCGGCGGCGTGCGCGTCGAGCACGGCCAGGGCGTGGTCGCACACTCGGACGGCGACGTCATCATCCACGCGCTCTGCGACGCGCTGCTGGGCGCCGCCGGCCTCGGCGACATCGGCGTTCACTTCCCGGATTCCGACGAACGCTGGCGCGGCGCGGCGAGCTCGGTGTTCCTCGAGCGCGTCGTGCAGATGCTGGCGGACAACGGCCTGCGGCCCGCGAATGCGGACCTGACGCTGCTCGCGCAGGAACCGCGCCTGGCGCCGCATCGCGATGCGATCCGGGCGTCGCTGGCGACCCTGCTCGGCGTGCCACCGCAGGCGGTGAATCTCAAGGCGACGACGCTCGAAGGCATGGGCTTCATCGGTCGCTCCGAGGGTCTCGCCGCGCAAGCCATCGTCAGCGTGGCGCCGCTGTGACATGAGCAGCGCGGCGCCGTCCGCGCACTGGGTGCGCCAGGCGCTCGATCCGCTGCGGGCTCACGGATCCTCCGCGGCGCGCGGTCGTCTGCGCGTGCATCCGGAAGATTTCACGGTCGACGAGCAACTCGGCTTTGCGCCCGACGGTGACGGGTCGCACTGGCTGCTGCGCGTGCGCAAGCGCGGCGCAAACACCGAGTACGTTGCGCGCGAGCTGACCCGTCGGGCCGGCGCGGCGCCGCACGAAGCGGGGTTTGCCGGGCTGAAAGATCGCCACGCCGTCGCGACGCAATGGTTCACCGTGCCGCGCGGCGGAAGCGCGACTGTGGAGCAGTGGCTCGAGCTGAAACACCCGGAGTTCTCGGTGCTCGAAGCGCATGCCCATCGCCGCAAGCTCAAGCGCGGGGCGCTGGAAGGCAACGCGTTCGCCATCCGCGTCAGGGAATGCACGGGCGATCGCGACGCGATCGGGCAACGCATCGCCGCGGTCGCCGCGCGCGGGGCACCGAACTACTTCGGCGAGCAGCGCTTCGGACGCGAAGGCCAGAACCTCGCCCTCGTGGCGGGATGGATCGACAGCGGCCAACCGCCCACTGCGCGCTCGCAGCGAAGCTTCACGCTGTCCGCGGCGCGCAGCCTGATGTTCAACGCGGTTCTCGAAGCGCGGGTGGGGGCGGGCAGCTGGGATCGCCTGGCGCCGGGCGACGTCGCGAACCTCGACGGCAGCGGCAGCGTCTTCGCCGTGACGGAGGTAGACGACGCGCTGGTTTCCCGTGCGTCGGCGCTCGACATTCACCCGACCGGCCCGCTGCCGGGCGCCGGGGAACCCATGACGTCGGGCGCAGTGCGAGCACTCGAAGCAGATACGCTGCGGGCGTTCGAGCCGCTGCCGGCATTGCTGGAAACGGCCGGAGTGAATGCCGAGCGGCGCAGTCTGCGGGTCCGCGTGGCGGATCTGCAGGGCACCTGGGACGACGGCGACCTGCTGCTTTCGTTTCGCTTGCCCGCCGGCGCGTTCGCGACGACAGTACTGCGGGAGTTCCTGGAGATCGCGACATGATCGGGGACGTCGCCATGATGGAGACCGCGCCATGATCGAAACCATCGGCCACGACAGCGTCGTCGAAATCCGTCTGGCCCGCCCGCCGGTGAACGCCCTCGACAGCGATCTGCTCGCGGCCATCACGCGCGAGATCGGCGCGGCCGCTGCGGACGGCGCGACCGCCATCTTTCTCTCGGGACGCCCGGGAATGTTTTCCGCAGGGCTCGACGTGCCGTACCTGCTCGCGCAGACGCGCGAACAGATGCTGGTTTTCTGGCGCGAGTTCTTCGGAGCCCAGCAGGCTATCGCCGCCTCGCCCGTTCCCATTGCGGCCGCCATCACGGGGCATAGCCCGGCCGGCGGCGCCGTGCTGGCAATGCACGCCGACTATCGCGTCATGGCGCAGTCGACAGCGGCGCCGGGCAAGTACCGCATCGGGCTGAACGAGGTGCACGTCGGCCTGTTCCCCGGTCCGATCATCTACGGTGCCCTCCGCCGGCTCGTCGGCCCGCGTCACGCGGATCGCCTGCTGGGCGGCGGACTGATGCTGAGCGGCCCGGAGGCGCTGGAAGTGGGTCTGGTCGACCGCGTCGTGCCGGAGGAGCAGGTGATTGCAGCCGCGCTCGAGTGGGCGCGGCATCTGTCCGGGTTGCCACCGCGCGCGCTCGCGCAGACGCGCCGGATGGCACGAGCAGATCTCGTGGCGCTGACTGCGGGCCTGGGCCCGCAGGACTACGAGGCGATGAACGCGGCCTGGTTCAGCGATGAGACGCAGTTCACGCTGCGGCAACTGGTGGAGCGACTGAAGAAGAGCTGAAGAAGAGCCGGGCAGCTTCCCGTTGCCGCTGCGCCCGCGAGCGTTTAGTGTCCGCGCGGCAAGCCGGCACCGCAGCACCGGCGAGGGATGGAGAGCATGCAGAGCCTTTATCCAGCAGGCCCCGCCGGCGTGCCCGCCGATCTCACGCAGCCGACCCCCGCGTATCGCCGCCACGCCTGGCTCGCCATGGGCGGCCTCGCGCTGTTCGTGGCGTTCTACATCGCTCTTTCGGGCTGGTTCCTGTGGACCGCCTGGCGCCTGCTGTCCGGCGTGTTCCAGGGCAACGATTTCTCGCTCTGGACGCTGCTCGCCGGCGCCTGTGCTGCGTTCCTCGCGCTGTTCATGCTCAAGGCGCTGGTGTTCGTCAAGCACGGCCACGAGTCCGACGACATCGAAGTGCGTCGCAACGAGGAGCCGCAGCTCTTCGAGTTCCTCGACCGCCTCGCCGACGAAGCCGGCGCGCCGCGCCCGCACCGGGTATTCCTCTCGGCGCGCGTCAACGCCGCGGTGTTCTACGACCTGTCGATCCTCAACCTCATCTATCCGTCGAAGAAGAACCTGGAGATCGGGCTCGGCCTGGTCAACGTCCTGACGCTCGGCGAGCTCAAGGCGGTGCTGGCGCACGAGTTCGGACACTTCGCGCAGAAATCCATGGCGGTGGGTCGCTGGGTGTACATCGCGCAGCAGATCGCGACCCACGTGATCTCGCGCCGTGACGCGCCGACAAGTTCCTCGCCGGCCTGTCGCGTGTCGACCTGCGAGTCGCCTGGATCGGCTGGCTGCTTTCGCTGGTCGTCTGGTCGATCCGCTCGCTCATGGAGACCGTGTTCCGCATCGTCATCATCGGCGAGCGCGCGCTGTCCCGCGAGATGGAGCTGCAGGCCGACCTGGTGGCGGTGTCCCTCACCGGGAGCGATGCGCTGATCCACGCGCTGCACAAGCTTGGCGCCGCGGATCAGGCCTGGGATCGCGCGCTGGGCTTCGTGGGCTCGGAGCTGCAGCAGGGGCGCGGCGTGCGCGACGTTTTCGCGGTGCAATTGCGCATCGTCGCGCAGATGCGCGCCATCCTCGGCGATCCGCAGTACGGGGAGATACCGCAGGTCCCGGACAGCGACCCGCACGCACACCGCGTATTCCGCAACGAACTGGCGCAGCCGCCGCGCATGTGGGCGACACATCCTGCCAATTCCGAGCGCGAGGCGAACGCGAAGCGCGTCTACGTTGCGTCGGCCATCGACGCACGCAGCGCCTGGGTGCTGTTCGCCGACGCCGGCGCGATCCGCGAGCGCATGTCCACGCACCTCGCGCGCAGCGCCAAGGCGGTGGAACCGCCGGCGATGGACGAATCCCTGCGCAAGCTCGACGAGCAGTACGGCCGCGCGTTCCTCGATCGCAACTACCGCGGTGCTTACCTGGGCCGCTCGGTAGTCCGTCACGCGGCGAAAGTCGAGGATCTCTATGGTGTGCGCCCGGCCGCGGACCGCGTCGTCGATGAGCTCGCTGCCCTGTATCCGCAGACCCTGGCGGACGACCTGGAGATGTGGCGCCGCCTCGCCGAGGAGAAAGCCGCGCTCGAGGCGCTGCGCGACGGCGCCATGACGGCAGCCGGTGGTGTGATCCGCCACGGCGGACGCGAGCTCAAGCGCAGCGAGTTGCCGCAGGCGATCGAAGAGCTGGGCGAGCAGATCGAAGCGGTGAGCGAGCGCGTCAACAATCACGATCGGCGTTGCCGCGCCGCGCACCTCGCGGCCGCGGCGAGCCTGGGGAGCGGCTGGCCGGAGTATCTGCAGGGTCTGCTCTCGGTGCTGCACTACGCCGATCACGCCGAGGCCGACGTGACCGACGCCCACGGCTATTTCGGCAACGTGTTCGCGGTGGTGACCGCCGACGGCAAGGTCAGCTCGCGCGAGCTCAAGCGACTGATCGAGGCAGGGCGGGTCCTGCACGCCGCGCTCACGGCGGTGCAGGAGCCGGCGCAGGAAATCGTCCTCGACCGCACGCTCACGCGCCGTCTGAACGCGGAAAGCTGGCGCGTCGCGCTCGAGGAATTGAAGCTGCCGCCGCCCACCGAGGAAAACGTCCAGGGCTGGTTGCAGAACGTCGACAGCTGGGTAGGCAGTGCGCATCACTCGTTGTCGACATTGCGCCTGGCGGCACTCGAACAACTCCTGCTCGCGGAAGCGCAGGTCGCGCGCTTCGTGCGCGAGCGCATGAAACCCGCGCAGGCGCCGCCAGCCAGCAAGGTGCCCGCACAGTACGGAACGCTGCTGCCCGGCAAGGAACGCCCGCGGCAACGCAAGCTCGGCCTCTGGGACCGCTTCCAGATCGCCGATGGCCTGTGGCCGACTCTCGCGCGCCTGGGCGTTGCGGCGGTGATCGTCGGCGGAGTGTTCGTGGCCGCCGGCGCGGTGGGCGAATCGAGCGTCGTCGTCTACAACGGGCTCGGACGTACCGTCGATGTCGGTATCGGCGATGCGAAGGCGACGGTGCAGCCGTTCCAACACGTCGTGCTGACCGTCGCGCAGGAGAGCAACTACGCAGTGAACGCGCGCATCGCGGGCGGCGAGGCCCTGGAAGCGTTCGACGCCCAAGCCGAAAGCGGTTTGTCGCGTTACGTGTACAACGTCGCCGGCGCGGCGCCGCTCGTCGAGTGGACCGCCTCCTACGGCCAGGCATCGAACGTGCCGGATCGTCCTCTCGGGGCTCCGCGCTGGATCACGGCGGGCGCCGACGTGCTGTTCGAGGAACCGCCCGAGCAGATTCGCGGGGATGCCGGCGGCACGCGCCGGGTGCTCACCGGTCTTGGCGATGTCATGCCGCAACGGGCATTGGCGATGCTGGAGACCGATGCGCAGCGCAATACCGTGCTGGCCTTGCACGCCCGCTGGGACAACAGCCGTTCGCGCTACGCGCTGTACTGGTTGACGCTCGCACGGGCCTTGCCTGATTTCGATCGCATCGTGGCTGCCAGGCTGGCCGAGGCTCCGCACGACGTGCTCAACCTGCGGGTCGAGCAGGACTTTGCGTCAGCCGACGCGCGCGCGGACGTCTGCCGCCGTCACGGCACACTGGCAGCGGCGGTTGCGGACAATCCGGACCTGCAATACGTCGCGGCGCGCTGCGTGTCGCCCGAGTCGGCCCAGGACGAAAAATTCCTCGAGCTGCACGGCCGCTGGCCGCGCCACCCGTGGCTGTCGATGGCAGCCGGGTACGTGCACGCCGGACGGGCGAAATGGCCGGATGCGCTGCCGCTGCTCGAAAACGCCCATCGCAACGTCCCACCCCTCACGGAACAGCTGGCGGTGGACATCGCGCGCATCAACCGGCTGCTGACGCCCGACGATCGCAAGGCGCTCCCGCGCCTGTCCGCGACCAGCGAACAGCTGCAATATCTGCGCATGCTGGAACCCGATGCCGGTGCCGCTGGCGGAGCCGAATGGGCTTCCGCGTATCACGCGCTGGCCCGGGGCAAGCTCGATGCTGCGGTGGCGGCGGCGCGCAAGGCCGGCAGCGATGAGGCGCGGATCCTGCGTCTCGCGGCCGCGTCGGATGGCGCGGAGGCGGCGCTGATCGACCAGGCCTTCGCGTTGCCGCCGGATGAGGGCATGGACGAAAGCACGCAGTGGGCGATGCTCGGACTGGCGGTGCGCACCGGGCGCGATCCCGCTGCGTATGCCCGCGCCATCGGCGAGGCGGGCGCGGACGACGGCCGCGGTGCGCGGGCCGCATTGGCGTTCATCGATTCGGTGCGCGCGGGAAACAACCCAGCAGTCGCGGAGCGTGCGCTGCACGACGTGATGCCGAACATCCGTGGTCAGGCGTATGCGGCCGTGACGGTGGCGCTGGGCGCGAACACCCCCGAGCAGTGGCGCACGACCGCGAAGCGCCTGCTGTTCACCGCAGAGCGCCCGTACCTGCGGTAGCGGCGGCAACTGGTCCTTCAGCAGGGCGGCGAGTACTTCAGCAGGGCGGCGAGTACTTCAGCAGGGCGACTAGTACTTCAGCAAGACGTACAGCGCACCAGTGCCGCCGTCGACAGCTCGCGCCGACGCGAAAGCGAGCACCGCGTCGGTACGTTGCAGCAGCAGGTTGACGGTGTGCTTCAGCACCGGCCCGCGGTGACCGGAACGCAGTCCCTTGCCGTGGACGATCCGCACGCAACGGCAATGCTCGCGCACCATCGTTTCGAGGAATTCGCGCAGCTCGGATTTGGCCTGCACGGCCGTGTAACCGTGCAGGTCGATCTCGGCCTCGCAGCGGAACTGGCCCAGGCGCAGCTTGCGCAGCACGCTTTCGCCGACGCCGGCGCGACGGAACGTCAGCTCGTCGCCGGTTTCCACGAGCAGGTCGCCCGGTCGCAGCTCGAGGCTCTCGAGCAGCACCTGCGCCTCGTCGCGGCGCGCGAACGTCGCGCGGGCCTTCGGCTTCCCCTTCTGGGGCCGCGCAGTCGCCGGGCGCAGGCGGCGCACGCCGCTCATGGCGTCACGGAACAGGCGCTTGTCGTCGTCTTTCATGCAGTAGCCACCAATCCGAACGGGGCGGTGCGGTTGCCGCGCCTGCGGGGCGCGCGCGGCACGTCCCGCGCACCCCGGGCAGGCCGGCGGCCGCTCACGCGAACGCAGGCGAGTCGAACGGGGTTCCAGTATAGTTACGCCGCGATTTCGCCTGCCAGTGACCTCTTTGGCTTCGTGAAGATTCTCCTGAGCAACGATGACGGCTACCGCGCCGAAGGTATCCGCCATCTCGCCGCGGCGCTGCGCGGCGCCGCCGACCTCACCATCGTCGCACCCGAGCTCAACCGCAGCGGCGCGGGCCATTCCCTCACGCTCGATGCGCCGCTGCGCGTCGTCCAGGCGGAGCCGGACGTGTACTACGTCAACGGCACACCGACCGACTGCGTGCACCTGGCGATTTCCGGATTGTTCGACGTCGATCACGACATGGTCGTCTCCGGCATCAACGACGGCGCCAATCTCGGCGACGACGTGCTGTATTCCGGCACCGTCGCGGCCGCGATCGAGGGGCGGTTCCTCGGTCTGCCGACCATGGCGGTCTCGCTGTGCACCGAGGCGCGCAGCGCGCGCCATTTCGACACAGCCGGCCGCGTGGCCCGCGCGCTGGTCGAGCACCTGATCCGCCAGCCACTGCACGCCTCCACGATCCTCAACGTGAACGTGCCCGACCGTCCGTTCGACGAGATCCGCGGCATGCAGGCGACGCGTCTCGGCAACCGTCACCGCAGCGAGCCCATGGTGCGCGCGCAGGATCCGCGCGGGCGGCCCGTGTACTGGGTTGGCCCCGCAGGGGCCGGCCAGGATGCCGGCCCGGGCACCGACTTTCACGCAATCGCCGGCGGCTACGTGTCGGTGACGCCGCTGCAGATCGATCTCACGCGCCACGCCGCGCTCGAGGACGTGAGCGGCTGGCTGCGGAGCCTGCATGGTTGATTCGCGCGTCTCGGGCATCGGCATGACATCGGCCCGCACCCGCGAGCGGCTGGTGCAACGACTGCTGGACAACGGCATCCGCAACCCACTGGTGCTCGATCGCATCCGCAACGTACCGCGCCACCTGTTCGTCGACGAGGCGCTGGCGAGTCGCGCGTACGAGGATTCCGCGCTGCCCATCGGCTTCAACCAGACCATCTCGCAGCCGTGGATCGTCGCGCGCATGACCGAGGCGTTGCTGGAAGGCACGCCCGTGCAGAACGTACTGGAAGTGGGCACGGGCTGCGGCTACCAGACGGCTGTGCTCGCGCCCCTGGTCGGCAAGGTCTATTCGATCGAGCGTATCGGGCCGCTGCTCGAGCGTGCGCGCCAGCGCATGAAGGAGCTCGAGATCAAGAACGTGCGTTTCCGGCACGGTGACGGTGCGCAAGGCTGGACCACGCAGGCGCCTTTCGACGGCATCCTGGTCGCAGCAGCACCGCATGCCGTTCCGGCAACGCTCCTCGAGCAGCTCGCTCCGGGCGGCCGCATGATCGTTCCGATCGGCGCGGAAGGCGACCAGCAGCTGGTCCGCATCACGCGCAAGGAGAGCGGATTTCATCGCGAGAAGCTGGGCGCGGTTGCGTTCGTACCGCTGATCCAGGGGCCGGTCTAAGCTGACCGGGCGAGGGGACCCCGCGACGCGTCGAGGCGACCGCGGCGCACGCCTGCAACGCGGCCCGCGCCTGCCGCTGCGAACGTCTGCGTCGCCCTTCGCTCATACTCAGTGCGTGGCAGGGAAACTTCGCCAATCCCGTCGGTCGGCCGCGATCGCCCGAGACGGCTGCACCGCGTTTCGCGGCGGCGCGCTGCCCATCGTGGCGGCGTTGCTGCTTGCCGCAGCGCTCGCCCTCAGCGCTTGCGGTGGTCCGTATCGCAAGCCGGTCGCGACCTACACAGTCAAAGCAGGCGACACGGTGTACTCGATCGCCTGGCGCCACGGCATGGACTATCGCGTGCTTGCACGCTGGAACAATCTGCCAGCCGACTACAGCATCGACGTCGGCCAGGTCCTTCGCCTGACGGCACCGCGCGGAATGGAAGTCGCACGTACGCCGGCGTCGGCGCGATCGGCCCCGCGCACCAAACCGCCGCCGCCGCCGATCGATCGCTCCGTCGCCGCCTGGTCATGGCCCGCGGACGGTGCGTCGAGCGTCGTGCGTCACACGCCGACCTCCTCGCAGGGGCTCCTCATCTCGGGCAGCGAAGGCTCGCCGGTGCGCGCCGCGGCAACGGGCCGCGTCGTGTATTCGGGCAGCGGCCTGCGCGGTTTCGGCAACCTCCTCATCATCAAGCACAGCAACGTGTTCCTGAGCGCCTACGGCCACAATCGCGACGTGACGGTGCGCGAGGGGCAGGACGTGGTCCTCGGGCAGGTCATCGGCTCCATGGGCCTGGGACCCGGGCAGAAGCCCGCGCTGTACTTCGAGATCCGCTACAACGGCACCCCGGTCGATCCGCTGGTATACCTGCCCGCGCTCTGAATCTCCGCCGGCCTACTGCGGTGCAGTAAGTGAGCCGCTGCCACACGCATAATTGCTACAGGCACTTCCGGCTCTAATCGGAAGTTGCTTCTAAGGGCATCGTACGTATAACATGTGTCGCCGTTTGACGACGGTCGGTCGACCCGACAGAGGGCCACCGGGAGAAGACACAGGGGCGAAGGGGGAAGTCCGAAAAAATAAGAAGAACCGACAACAAGAAAAAGAAAGCGCAATTGTTCGAGTCTGTCAGCTTCGAATGATTGGTTGGTGATCGAAACTTTTGTTCCCTGTGTCTTCCCCCGGTGTTCCTCGGGAGCACCGATCCGCCCGCAGCGTCAGCGATTCGCCTCTTGCGAAAGCGGCGCGAGCAACAAGGCTGCTGCTACACGCCGGCCCTCCTGAACCAGCACGTTGTAAGTCCGGCACGCCGCCGGCGTAGTCATCGTTTCCAGGCCCACGCGCGCATCGAGCGCGAGGCGTTGCAGGTTCGCCGCCGGAAACTGTTGCTGCTCGCCCGTGCCGAGCAAGATCAACTCGGGCTCGAGCGCGAGCACCAGGCGCAGGTGCTCCTCCGTGAGCTCGGCCACCGTGCGCGGCGGCCAATCGGTCACGATGCGCTCCGCCGTCAGGATCGCGCTCCTCGCGATGAGCCGCTCGCCGACCCGGATCCCGGCGGGCGTGACGGCGCGCACGAGATTGAGTGCTCCGTCGGACTGCAGGCTGAACTTCACGTCGCTTACCGCCAGCGTTTCCCGACCGGGGAGGCTACGATACGTTCCGTTTCGCGGACACCTTTTTCTGGAGTCGCATGGCGGGCGCGATACCCCGACGCGAGCTGACGCTCATCCTGACGGACCTGTACCTGCCACCCGAGGTTCGCGAGGCGCTGGCTGTCGCCGTCGAACCGCCCGCGGCTCTGCCCGTGCTCGAACACGTGTTCGCTCGTGCATCGGCGCGCGAGGCGCGCGACTGGCGCGAGCTGGCTGCCGCGGTCGCAGGCGTACACGTGAGCGGCGCGATGCCGGTCGCTGCCGTGAGCGTTGCGGCGTGCGCGCGCGAAGTCGATCGCACGGTGCAATGGTGGGTACTGACGCCCGTGTGCCTGCAAGCAGCGCACGATCACGTCAAGCTCGCGCAGGTAGTCCCGCTGCAGGCGGGAGAGTGGGCGCAAGTCGCCGCCGGCCTGCAGCGCGAGTTCGGCGCCGACCTCGCGTCGTTGCGAATCCCCGATCCGCTCCCGGCCCCCGGCGCGGGTGCCGAAGCGTACGTCGCTGTTCGCGAGCCGCTCGAGGCAACGACAACCGATCCGCTGCGAATCGTCGGACGCGACGTGTCGGCGAGTCTGCCGGAAGGGGCTCAGGGCGGTATGCTCCGGCGCTTGATGACGGAACTGCAGATGTGGCTGCACGGCCACCCGATCAACGTGGAGCGCGAGATGCGCGGCCTGCCGACCGCGAACGCGCTGTGGTTCTGGGGCGGCGGCGTGTTGCCTGCCCAGGTGCGGAACGGATCGGCTGCCGAGCTGCCTGCGCTCTACAGCGACGATTGCTTTCTGCGCGGCCTGTGGACGTTGCGCGGCAAGCAGGTCGCATCCCTGCCCCAAGGGGCGGAAGCGCGTCGCATGACGATCGCCGGGTCGTTCGCGCGCGCCGCGATCGCCTCGCTCTCGCTGGCCGAGCTTCCGGGCAACACCTGGCAGGAACGACTCGGCGCACTCGACCGCGAATGGCTCGGGCCGATCGTCGGTGCCATGAGAGCCGGCGGCCTCGAAAAGCTCGCGCTGCAGGTCAACGACGTGCTCTGGACACTACGGGCGCGAGACCTCTGGCGCGTGTGGCGCCGGCCACGCCCGTGGCTGGAGGCGATCGCATGATTGCGGGCATGGCCCGGGGCGCGATGCCGCGCGTGATTCGCCGCCGCAGCAACGCCTGCCCGCCGCAGTTTGCAGCGCACCTGCATCCCGTCGTGCGCCGCGTCTATGCCGGTCGCGGACTCCTGTGCGACGCCGACCTCGGCCTCGGCCTGGATCAGTTGCTGCCCGTGAGCACGCTCGAAGGCCTGGACGCCGCGACCGAGCTGCTGCTGCGCCATCGCGGCGACCGCATCGTGGTGATCGGCGACTTCGACGCCGACGGCGCGACCAGTACCGCCCTCGTGGTGCGCTGCCTGCGTCAGCTCGGTTTTCGCGACGTCGGCTTCCTCGTCCCGAACCGCTTTCGCTTCAGCTACGGACTGACGCCGGAGATCGTTGCGGTAGCCGCCGAACAGCGGCCCGGCCTCCTCATCACGGTCGACAACGGCATCTCGAGTCATGCGGGCGTCGCGGAGGCTGCGCGGCTCGGCATCGACGTGCTCATCACTGACCATCACCTGCCGCCGCCGGAACTGCCGGGCGCCGCTGCCATCGTGAACCCGAACCTCGACGGCAGCCGCTTTGCGAGCCGCACGCTCGCGGGCGTCGGTACGGCGTTCTACGTCATGGCAGCACTGCAGCGTCGTCTGCAGCAGCAAGGCGAGCGCAGCGACAGTCTCGCGGTCTACCTCGACCTGGTCGCGCTGGGCACGGTGGCAGACCTCGTACCGCTCGATCGCAATAATCGCGTCCTCGTCGCACAGGGAGTGAAGCGCATTCGCGCGGGGCGCTGCGCCCCGGGCATCACGGCGCTGCTGGAGCAGGCTGGCAGGAGCGCCACGACCATGGTGGCTCAGGATCTGGGATACGCGGTCGCGCCGCGGCTGAATGCCGCCGGCAGGATCGACGACATGGCGCTCGGCATCGAGTGCCTGCTGACGGACGACGTGACGCGCGCGCGCGAGCTGGCGATGCGGCTCAGCGCGCTCAACGACGAGCGACGTGCCATCGAACAACGCATGCAGGCGGAAGCGCTCGATGCGCTCGCCGCGCTGAACGTGCGCGAGCACGCGGCCGGCGTATGTCTCTACGACGCCTCGTGGCACCAGGGCGTGATCGGCCTGGTCGCTTCCCGGGTCAAGGATCGCGTGCACCGGCCCGTGGTGGCATTTGCGCGCGCGGCGGACGGTGTGCTGCGTGGTTCGGCGCGATCCATCGACGGCGTACACATCCGCGACGTGCTCGAAGCGGTCGCGACCCGCAATCCCGGGCTCATCGAAAAGTTCGGCGGTCACGCCATGGCAGCCGGACTGACACTGCGCGAGGCGGAGTTGGAGCGCTTCGAGCGCGCGTTCGTCGAGGAAACGGCGCGCTGGCTCGATCCGGGTGTGGCGGCGGTCATCGACAGCGACGGCGAGCTGGCGCCGGACGAGATGACGCTGCGCACGGCATTCGAGCTGCGCGAAGCCGGCCCCTGGGGGCAGGCGTTTCCCGAGCCCGCGTTCGACGGCGAGTTCGCGCTCGTCGACAGCCGCGTGGTCGGCGAGCGTCACGTGCGTTTCCGCGTGCGACCGCAGACTTCGGGCGAGCAGTTCGAAGCGATCGCCTTCAACCTGTTGACGCCCGAGCGCGGTGCCGCGGACCTGCCGTCAGGCCGCGCGCGGCTGGCGTATCGGCTCGACGTGAACGACTACCTCGGGACGCGACGCCTGCAACTGGTCGTCGAGCACCTCGAAAGCGTCTGAGCGTCGCCGCAGCGATCGCCAGCGCGTGTCGCGCGCGCTGCCGGGTGCGGCGGCAGCGCGAACCTTGTAAGCTCGCGCCTCCCCCCGGCAGCGGCAGCCACGGCCCGCGCGCCCGCCGGTGCAGACACACGCGAAGATGGACCCATGCCCAAGATAGAAATCAACACGCTGAAGCGCACGATCGAAGATCTCGAGGAGCGCTCGAGTTCCCTCCGGGGGTATCTTTGAATACGACACCCGCAAGGATCGCCTCGTAGAAGTCACGCGCGAGCTCGAAGACCCGAAGATCTGGAATACGCCCGACCGCGCCCAGGAATTGGGACGCGAGCGCGCGCGGCTGGAAGCGCTGGTCGGCACCCTCGACAAGCTGCGTACGGGCCTCGCGGACGCGAAGGAGCTGCTCGAGCTGGCGGCGGCGGAGAACGACGAGGCGACGCTCGTCGGCCTCGAAGCGGACCTCGGCAAGCTCGAAAGCGACGTCAAGCGCCTCGAGTTCAAGCGCATGTTCCCGGGCGAGATGGACGCGCACAACGCCTTCCTCGACATCCAGGCGGGCGCCGGCGGGACCGAAGCCCAGGACTGGGCGGCCATGCTGCTGCGCATGTACCTGAAATGGGGCGACGCGCGTGGCTTTCGCGCCGAGGTGATCGACCAGAGCGACGGCGAAGTGGCGGGCATCAAGAGCGCCACGGTGAGTTTCACCGGCGACTATGCCTACGGCTGGCTGCGCACCGAGACGGGCGTGCACAGGCTGGTACGCAAGTCGCCGTTCGATTCGGGCAATCGCCGCCACACCTCGTTCGCGTCGGTGTTCGTCTCGCCGGAAGTCGACGAGGACATCAATATCGAGATCAATCCCGCGGACCTGCGCGTCGACGTCTATCGCTCGAGCGGAGCCGGCGGGCAGCACGTCAACAAGACCGAGTCCGCGGTGCGCATCACGCACGGACCCACGGGGATCGTCGTCGCCTGCCAGAACGAGCGCAGCCAGCACAAGAACCGCGCCACGGCCATGAAGATGCTGAAAGCCAAGCTTTACGAGCTGGAAGTCAACAAGCGCAACGCCGCCGCCAAGGTGCTCGAGGACGCGAAGTCGGACGTGAGCTGGGGCAACCAGATCCGCTCCTACGTGCTCGATCAGTCGCGCATCAAAGACCTGCGGACGGGCGTCGAGATCGGGGCGACAGATAAGGTGCTGGACGGCGACCTCGACCCGTTCATGGAAGCCAGCCTGAAGCAGGGACTGTAGATGCGCCCGGGCCACGGTAAGCTAAGGTCGCAAACCCCAGCCGATACTCAATGACCGCTATTGCATTCGCAACGCCATGACCGCCGACAACGGGGAAGAAAACAAGCTCATCGCCGAGCGGCGCGCCAAACTCGCGCGACATCGCGTCGAGGGGCGTGCGTATCCGAACGACTTCCGGCGCGACGCGCTGGCGGGCGACCTGTTGTCGACGTTCGGCGAGCGCGCTGCGGAATGGTTCGAGCAGAACCCGACGGCCGTGAAGGTCGGCGGGCGCATGATGTTCAAGCGCGTGATGGGCAAGGCGAGCTTCGCCAAGCTCCAGGACCGCACCGGCCAGATCCAGGTCTTCCTGCAGCACGACGCCCTCGGCGAGGCGTACCAGGCGTTCAAGGGGTTCGACGTCGGCGACATCCTGGGCGCGGAAGGCACGTTGTTCAGGACCAATGCCGGCGAGCTGAGCGTGCGCGTGAGCCGCCTGCACCTGCTGGTGAAGTCGTTGCGTCCGCTGCCGGACAAGTGGCACGGCATCGCGGACACCGAGCTGCGCTACCGCCAGCGCTACGTCGACCTGGCGATGAGCGAGCAGAGCCGCGAAGTATTCCGCACGCGCACGCGCATCGTGCACTTCCTGCGCGACTTCCTCGACGCGCTCGACTTCCTCGAAGTCGAGACGCCGATGCTGCAGATCATTCCGGGCGGCGCGGCGGCACGGCCTTTCGTCACCCATCACAACGCGCTCGACCTCGACATGTACCTGCGCATCGCACCGGAGCTCTACCTCAAGCGCCTGGTGGTGGGCGGCTTCGAGCGCGTGTACGAGATCAACCGCAATTTCCGCAACGAAGGCCTGTCGACGCAGCACAACCCGGAATTCACGATGCTGGAGCTGTACTGGGCGTACGGCGACTATCGTGACGTGATCGACTGGGTCGAGAAGGCGTTCAAGGGACTGGCGGATGCCATCCGCGGCACGCGGCAGGTGGCCTACCAGGGCCGCGAGTACGATCTGTCCCGGCCGTTCCGGCGCGTGACGATCGAGCAGTCGATTCTCGATGCCAACCCGGGAATCGACGCGCCTTCGCTGCGCGACGTGCCGTACCTGCATCGCATCTGCGAGCGGCTCGGCATCCCGTTCAAGCCCGGCGACGGCGCCGGCAAGCTGCAGATCGAGATCTTCGAGAAAACCGTCGAGCACACGCTGCTCGATCCGACGTTCGTCTACGCGTATCCCACGGAAGTGTCGCCGCTGTCGCGCGCCAACGACGGCGATCCGTTCATCACGGATCGTTTCGAGTTCTTCGTCGCCGGCCGCGAGCTGGCCAACGGTTTTTCCGAGCTCAACGATCCCGAGGAGCAGGCGGCACGCTTTCGCGCGCAGGCAACGCGCAAGGCCGAAGGCGACGAGGAAGCGATGTTCTTCGACGCCGACTACGTGCGCGCGCTCGAGTACGGCATGCCGCCGACCGCCGGCCTCGGCGTGGGCATCGACCGGCTGGTGATGTTCTTCACGGACTCGCCCTCGATCCGCGACGTGCTGCTGTTCCCGCACCTGCGGCCCGAAGCGGACTGACTCGCGCGACTTTGGACGCCAGCGCGCCAATCGGCGTGTTCGACTCGGGCGTGGGCGGCCTCACTGTCCTGCGCGCGCTGCGCACCGCGCTGCCGCGCGAGCGTTTCATGTATCTCGGCGATACCGCGCGCCTGCCCTACGGCACCAAGAGCGCGCAATCCGTCGTGCGCTACTCGATGCAGGCGGCCGAGGCGTTGGTGCAACGGCGGATCAAGTGCCTGGTCATCGCGTGCAACACGGCCTCCGCCGTCGCGCTGCCGGCGTTGTGCGACCGTTTCGCGCCGTTGCCGGTCATCGGCGTCATCGAGCCCGGCGCCCAGGCGGCGTGCGCAGCGTCGCAAAGCGGACGGATCGCTGTCATTGCGACCGAAGGAACGGTGCAGGGCGGCGCGTATCAGCGAGCCATCCATGCGATCCGTCCGGACGCGCGCGTGATTGCGCAGGCCTGCAGCCTGTTCGTCGCTTTGGCGGAGGAGGGCTGGACCGAAGGGCCGCTGATCGAGGGTATCGTGCGGCGTTACTTCGACCCGATTTTCGCAGTGCCGCGCGAGCAGCATCCCGACTGTCTCGTGCTCGGCTGCACGCACTTCCCCGTGCTGAAGGGCGTCATGCACGACGTGGTGGGGTCGGACGTTGCAATCGTCGATTCGGCGCAGACCACCGCCGGCGCGGTGCGCGACCTCCTCGCCGGTCGCAGGCTCGCCACCGACGCGCTCGCGACCGACGACGGGAGCGCGCGCGTGCAACTGATGGCCACCGACGGGCGCGAACGCTTCGCGCGCGTCAGCAGTACTTTCTTCGGCAGCAGCGTGCGACCGGAGAACGTGGAGCTGGTGGATCTCTAAGACGCCGGTCCGCTACGGTTGGTGCGTCGCGATCGAGGCATGCAGCCCCACCGGTCGAAGGATTGCTTCGCGCAGGCCGGGCTCGCCTGACGTGTCCGCGGAAGCAGGCAGGATTGTCGCGGGAACTCGGGACGCGCCGTACGCATTGGCAGCTTCGTGTCGGGCCGGCTCTTCACATTCGTGGACGGCGCCATGGGCACATGGCGCGTGGTCAAGCAGCAAGCCGTGCGGGGTGCGCCGCTCGCGGAGGTTGCGTTCGTCGACATCGTGGCTGGATCTCGAACAGCCCTGGAAGGCACCGCCAGCTGGTGCCTGAGCGGGATCACCAGCAACGACAGATACCTCACCGCCATCGAGCAACGACAGTTGCGCGAGCGACAGTCGCCGCCCGGTCTGGCAACGGCACTCTGTGCAGCACTGATTCCGATCCGGAAGGACGCGGCATGGTGGGCCCTTGCCACGGAGGAGCGTCGACGGATCTTCGAGGAATCGTCGCATCATGTCCGGATCGGCACGCGGTACCTGCTGGCGATCGCGCGCCGTCTGCACCACTGCCGCGACCTTGCGAGCAACGAGCCCTTCGACTTCCTCACCTGGTTCGAATACGCATCGGGCGACGCTGCCGCCTTCGAAGACCTGGTCGGCGAGCTGCGCGCGACGGAGGAATGGCAGTTCGTGGAACGCGAATGCGACGTGCGCCTGGTGAGTGACCCGGCGAACGGGTCAATCCTCAAGCCATGAACGTCGTGTCCGCAGGCGCCTCGTCACCGACCGGGTAGGGCAGCGGCAGGCGCTGCAACTCGACGCCGGCGACGGTCGGCGCGCCGCCTGACAGGCTCGTCATCGTCACCACCGCGAGCACCTGGTGCCCGCCGTCGCGTGCCGCGGCGACGTCTACGATCTCGGCGACCGTATGCCCGTCGTCTGTGAGTTTCTCGCCTGGCTCGAGCGACCGTCCGCGCACGCGCAGCCGCACGACGCGGCGCTTGATGCGCCCCAGGTGCTGCGTGCGCACGATGATCTCCTGGCCCGTGTAGCAACCCTTGGCGAAGCTCACGGCGCCGAGGAGGTCGAGGTTGAGCATCTGCGCGACGAACCGCTCGCTGGTCGCCGCATATACCTGCGGTTCGCCGGCCGCTATCTGCGCGAGGCGCCAGTCGTTCCAGGACGCGACGGACGAGGCCTGGCGCTTCACGACCTCGGCGACGTTCCCCGCGCTCCCGATCAGCAGCGCTCGCGGCTCCGGTTGCGCACAAGCGAGGATGCTCACCTCGCCAGCGAGCACGTGCGCAGGCTCCGCCGACGCAGGTTCCGGCACGAGCTCGGGCGCGCCGATGAGCGGCACCACGACGAGTTCCTCCGCCAGCGCCAGCGTGACCTTTGAGCGCATGACGTACTTGCGCAGGCGTTCGACGACCGTCGCGGCGAGTGACCGAGGTAGCACCGCATGGATCGCGTCATCGCGCTGAAAGAGGCGCAGGATCGCGACGACGCGACCCTGAGGCGAGTTGAGTGACGCGAGCAGCGTGTTCCCGGGTCCCAGGAGCCGCAGATCATTGCTCAGCTGGCCCTGCAGGAAGGCACGCGCGTCCGCGCCGCCGACGCGCAGCACCACCGGCGCATCGTCATTCCCGACGCTCATTTCTCCAATTTGTCCATATGGTTATGAGTATTTGATTCTGGCAGACTTGTCGCATGTCGGGCAGTCCGAGTTCTTCTCAACCCCCCGCCAGCGAGCCCCGGTCTGAGAGCGAATCCGAGCACAGACACGAGGGCGACAGCGCACCTCCTGCGGCATCGCCGCGCGAGGTCGGCGGACGGCGGGGGCCGGACCCCACGCGCTATGGAGACTGGGAAAAATCCGGCCGTTGCATCGACTTCTAGTCGCTGCCGGCTCCTAGAAGAATGACGCGACCCGATCGCCCGCTTTCGCCCCACCTGCAGATCTACCGGCCCATGTACACCATGGTGCTGTCGATCACGCATCGCATCACCGGCGTGTTCCTGTCGATCGGCTCGATACTCTTCGTGTACTGGCTGTTCGCGCTCTCGTTGACGCCGGATCGCTACGCGCAAGCGCAGCGCATCCTCGGCAGCGGGTTCGCAAAGCTCGTGTGGGCCGGTCTCATCTTCAGCTTCTGCTATCACCTGGCGAACGGCCTGCGCCACCTCGCGTGGGACATGGGCTGGGGCCTCGAAAAGCGTCAGGCGCGTGCGAGCGGTTGGGCCGTCGTCGTGGGGGCTCTGGTCCTGGCAGCCGCAGTGATCTTCGCGGCGCTGAGCCTCGGGGGAGGTAGCGCGTGAGCCTGCGCAGCCCGCTCGGCCGCGCCCTCGGTCGTGGTTCGGCGAAGGAAGGCGTCGGACACTGGTGGAGCCAACGCCTAACCGCTGTTGGGCTCGTCGTGCTGGGTGTCTGGTTCGTCGCGGGCCTGCTTGCGCTGCACTCGCTCGATTACCTCACCGTTCGCGCCTGGCTCGCGCAGCCGGTCACGGCTGTCGTGGCGTTGCTGCTGGTGCCCACGCTGCTCTGGCATTCGCACCTCGGCGTGCAGGTGGTCATCGAAGACTACGTGCACCACGAGCCGCTCAAACTACTTTCGCTGGTGCTGAGCCGCTTCGTGCACACGCTGCTCGGCGTGGCTGCGGCCGTAGCCCTCACGCGGATTCTCCTCGGCGCGCCGGCGATGCCGGCCGGCCTGGTGGCCGGCTCATGAGCGCGTATTCCTTCATCGATCACCGCTACGACGTCGTCGTGGTCGGCGCCGGCGGCGCCGGGCTGCGCGCGACTTTCGGCCTGGCCGAAGCCGGGCTCGCCACGGCCTGCATCACCAAGGTGTTTCCAACGCGCAGCCACACGGTCGCGGCGCAGGGCGGCATCAGTGCGGCGCTCGGTAACATGGGCGAGGACGACTGGCGCTGGCACATGTACGACACCGTCAAGGGATCGGACTGGCTGGGCGATCAGGACGCGATCGCGTTCATGTGCAAGGAAGCGCCGGCTGCGGTGATCGAGCTCGAGCACTACGGCGTGCCGTTCTCGCGCACGGACGCCGGGCTCATCTACCAGCGGCCGTTCGGCGGCATGACCACGCATTTCGGCAAGGGTGTGGCGCACCGCACCTGCGCAGCGGCCGATCGCACCGGCCACGCGATGCTGCACACGCTCTACCAGCAGTCCATCAAGCGCCAGGCGGAGTTCTACGTCGAATACTTCGCCATCGACCTGATCATGGAGAACGGCGAATGTCGCGGCGTCGTCGCGCTCAACCTCGCCGACGGCACGCTGCACCGGTTTCGCGCGCACATGACCATCCTCGCGACCGGCGGCTACGGGCGCGCGTATTTCTCCTGCACCTCCGCGCACACCTGTACGGGCGACGGCGGCGGCATGGTGCTGCGCGCCGGCCTGCCGCTGCAGGACATGGAGTTCGTGCAATTCCATCCCACCGGCATCTACGGCGCCGGTTGCCTCATCACCGAGGGCGCGCGCGGCGAGGGCGGCTATCTCACCAACTCGAAGGGCGAGCGCTTCATGGAACGCTACGCGCCGAATGCGAAGGACCTGGCTTCGCGCGACGTGGTCAGCCGTTCGATGACCATCGAAATCCGCGAAGGTCGCGGCGTCGGTCGCAACGCCGACCACATCCATCTGCACCTCGAGCACCTCGGCCCCGAAGTGATCCACGAGCGCCTGCCAGGCATCGCCGAGACGGCGCGCATCTTCGCGGGCGTCGACGTCGGGCGCGAGCCCATCCCGGTGCTGCCGACCGTGCACTACAACATGGGCGGCATCCCGACCAACGTCCACGGCGAAGTCGTGACGCTCAAGGGCGGCGACCCCGAGTCCGTCGTGCCCGGGCTGATGGCGGTCGGCGAGGCCGCGTGCGTTTCCGTGCACGGTGCCAATCGCCTGGGCTCGAACTCGCTGCTCGATCTCGTCGTCTTCGGTCGGGCGGCGGCGGCACAATGCGCACGGCTCATCCAGCCGCACACGTCGCATCGCGACCTGCCGCGCGGCGCCGGCGACCCCGCGCTCGCCCGCCTGGACCGCCTGCGGCATGCCAAGGGCGAGAGGCGCACCGCGCAGGTCCGCCTCGACATGCAACTCGTGATGCAGAATCACGCAGCCGTCTTTCGGACGGGCGAAGTGCTGCGCGAAGGCATCGAGAAGCTCGCTGCCGTGCGGCGCTCGTTCGAGGAGTCGGTGAGCGTCACCGACCGCTCGCTGGTGTGGAACACCGACCTGGTCGAAACGCTCGAGCTCGACAACCTGCTCGGGCAGGCGGCGGTCACGATTCACGGTGCCGAAAATCGCAAGGAGAGTCGCGGTGCCCACGCGCGTGAAGACTTCCCGCGGCGCGACGACGACGGCTGGCTCAAGCACACGCTCAGCTGGGTGAGCGGCGGACGCGTGCGTCTCGACTACCGGCCCGTACACCTCGAAACCAGGAGCGCCGAGGTGGAACCCATTCCGCCCAAGGCGCGTACCTACTGACCGAGAGCGAAGCATGGCCCAGTTCCGTCTGCCCGAGAATTCCCGCATTCGCGCCGGCCGGCATTTCCCCGCGCCGCCCGGGTCGAAGGCGGTCAAGGCGTTTCGCATCTACCGCTTCGATCCGGACGCGGGCGAGAACCCGCGCGTGGATACCTACGAAATCGACATGGACAGCTGCGGTCCGATGGTTCTGGACGCGCTGATCAAGATCAAGAACGAGGTCGACCCGACGCTCACCTTCCGGCGCTCGTGCCGCGAGGGCATCTGCGGCTCGTGCGCCATGAACATCGACGGCGTCAATACGCTGGCGTGCATCCTGTCGTGCCGCGATCTCGAGGACGAAGTGCGCATCTATCCGCTGCCACACCTGCCCGTGATCAAGGACCTGGTTCCGGATCTCACGCACTTCTACGCGCAGTACGCATCGGTGAAGCCGTGGCTGCAGACGCGCACGCCCGCGCCGCCGGATCGCGAGCGGCTGCAGTCGAAAGAGGAGCAGGAAAAGATCGACCGGCCGTCGGCCTGCATTCTGTGCGCCTGCTGCTCGACTGCCTGCCCGAGCTACTGGTGGAACAGCGACCGCTATCTCGGGCCCGCCGCGCTGCTCGCGGCCTATCGCTGGATCATCGACAGCCGCGACGAGGCACTCGGCGAGCGGCTCGACGAGCTCGAAGACCCGTTCCGCCTGTATCGGTGCCACACCATCATGAGCTGCACCGAGGCGTGCCCGAAGGACCTGAATCCGGCCAAGGCGATCGCCGAGATCAAGAAGATGCTGGTAGAGCGGCGGATTTGATGCACGCGCCGCAGACCGGGGACGGGCCATCTTCACACGACGTTCGGCGCCTGCGATGGCGATGCCGGCGCGGAATGAAAGAGCTCGACCTGCTTCTCGAGCGATACCTGGCGGAGCGATACCCCTGCGCCGCTGCTTGCGAACAGCAGGCGTTCGTGAACCTGCTGGAGTTGCCAGATCCCGTTCTGCACGCGTACCTGGTCGGGCGGGCGAGACCTCAGGATGAGGAATTGGTCGATGTACTCCGCGCTGTCAGCTGTCCCGAATCCGCGTCTCCCGGAACCACCTCTCCCGTGCCCGTGCCCGGGCGCTCGTCCGGAAGTTCGGCTTGAGCTGCAGTCCGATCCACGCGTGCTTGCGGCTGCGGTCTTCTGGACGGCGGCATGCGCCAGTGTGGTCTGGCTCGCGGACCTTCCGGCGCCCCTGCTCGTCCCCGCGAGCGCAACGCTCCTCGCTCTCGGGCTGCCTGTCGTGGCCTCGCAACGCTTCGGCGGCAGCGGACATCGCCCGGCAGCGGTCCGCTGGCGCGCGGATGGTGGCTGGGAGTGCGAGTTCACAGACGGAACGAGTGAGGAAATGGAGCTGTGTCCGGAGAGCCGGGGTTTCCCCGCGGGCGTGCTGCTCCTATTTCGGAAGTCAGGGGCTCATCGAAGAGGTGCGGCGCCCTCCCGGGTCCGGTACTGGCTACTGGCCCGGCAGCAACCGGCGGAGGGGGATCCCGTGCGACGCCTGCGAGTCCGGCTGGAACTGGACCGGGATCACTGATCCGCCCGCCGCGATCATTATTCCGCCCCTGGCGAGCGCCCCGGGGGTGTCTGGCGAGGGCCCCAGGCCCTACAATTCGCCGCGGCCGTCGGCCGCCCCGAATCTTTGAACCAGTTCAAATTCAAGCCACATTGAGCAACCGCAGACCCTGCCGTCACTTGGACTTACGCGAACTTTCCCGAGAGACCCCGGTCTCACCGGGTGCGTCGGCTGGCTCGACAACCGTCCCGGGGACGGCTCCGGGATGCGCACCGGGGCATGCCCGGTATGCCGGATTAGCGAGCCCGGATGGGCACTGAAGCCAGCGACCTGATGCTCGTCGAGCGCGTGCAACGAGGTGAAGCCGGAGCGTTCGATTACCTGGTCCTCAGGTATCAGCACAAGGTTCTCAAGTTGATCATGCGTTATGTCCGTGATCCCGTGGAAGCGGAAGACGTGGCCCAGGAAGCGTTTCTGAAGGCGTATCGCGCACTGCCGAGCTTTCGCGGCGACAGCGCCTTCTACACCTGGCTGTACCGCATCGCGATCAACACCGCGAAGAACGCGCTGGTGTCGAGCCGGCGCCGTCCGGTGGATTACGATCTCGACCTGCAGGATCCCGAACAGTACGACATGCAGGCCCGGCTCAAGGACGCAGAGACGCCCGAAGGGCTGCTGCTGACGGACGAAATTCGCGACACAGTGAACTCCGCGATAGAGCACTTGCCCGAGGATTTGCGCACCGCGATCGTGCTGCGCGAGCTGGAAGGCATGAGCTACGAGGAGATCGCGGCGGCGATGGACTGCCCGGTAGGTACGGTGCGCTCGCGGATCTTTCGCGCGCGCGAGGCGATCGACAAACGGCTGCGGCCGATCTTCGACGGCGGCCTCGGTCGGCCGGAGGAGTGATCGCAGGCCGACCGTCTGAGGACAATATCGGCCGGAGGAGTGATCGCAGGCCGACCGTCTGAGGATAATGTCGGCCGGAGGAGTGATCGCAGGCCGACCGTCTGAGGACAACATCGGCCGGAGGAGTGAAGAGTGAAGGGTGAAGGTGAGGGTTGAGGTTTTGGCGCACGTGCAAAACGGTGCAGACCTGACGAACCAGGGCAGACCGCGAGGATCAAAGGCTTCATGAGCGAACAGCTTTACGAACAGATTTCGGCATTCGTCGACGGCGAACTGGCCGAACACGAAACCGAGCTCCTGCTCAAGCGCCTGGAGCGCGAGCCGGCGCTGCGTGCCGCGTTGGTGCGCTACACCACGATGGGGGCCAGTCTGCGCGATACCGCAACCCGCGGTGTCTCGCGCGGCTTCGGTGCTCGCGTCAGTGCCGCGATCGCAGCGGATGCGTCCGCGCCGGCCGCCGCCTCGAAGCCGGCAGCCCCGCGCTGGCTCAAGCCCCTCGCCGGTCTGGCGGTTGCCGCCACCGTTGCCGGTGCAGCGATCCTCGGCGTGCAGCAGCTTCAGGGCACCGGTGCCGATGCATCGGTTCAGATGGCAGCGGGCGAGAATGCCGCCACGACTTCGCCGGTGGTTATCGGCGACCTGACCGTGGATGAGGCGCCGGTGTACACGGTGCCGGCTCCCGCACAGGTCACACCGATCGTGCCTGCCGCGCGCCTCACCAACTACGTGGTCGCGCACAGTCAGTATTCTTCAACCCTTGGGCGGCGCAATGTGCTGTCCGGCATCATCGCCGAAGATCCGGTACCGCTCGACGAATCCGGCGAACCCGTGACGCCGGCGGCCACCGAGCCTTGAGAGCGCTGTCACAGCGTTTGCTCGCCGGCGCCTGCTTCGGCCTGGCGCTCGGCGTTGCGCACGCGGACGAGGTCGCCGCGCGCTGGCTGAGCCGCATGAACGATGCTCTCGCGACGCGCAACTACGACGGCACATTCTTCCACCTGCGCAACGGCACGGTGGAGACCCTGCGCATCATCCATCGCGTCGACGGCGGGCGCGTTTCCGAACGGCTGGTTTCCCTCGACGGCAGCGGTCGCGAGATCGTGCGCAACGAAGGCGAGCTCACCTGCTACCTGCCCGACCAGAAGCGCGTGCTCGTGGAGCAGCGCGAGGAACGCGGCGGCCTGCTGGGCACGCTGCCGGCCTTCGACGGCGGGATGTCCGACTACTACCGCATCGAACGCCTGCAACCGGGCAGCGTGCTACGTCGCGATACGCAGGTGATCGCCGTCACGCCCAAGGATGGCTTCCGCTACGGCTATCGCGTCTGGATCGACGAGAAGACCTCGATGCCGCTCAAGACGCAGATCTGCGACGACAAGGGCAACGTCGTCGAGCAGATCCTCTTTGCCAGCCTGAAGCTCCCGGACAGCATTCCGAAGTCCGCAGTGCTGGCGCAGGTGAAGAGCGAAGGGTTCCAGTGGGTGCGCCAGCAGGCGCCGCCCAACCAGTCGCACGTGCTCAACACCGTGTGGCGGGCGTTGCAGGTCCCGCCCGGCTTCCGGCTGACGGCCACCAGCAGCCAGGTGATGGACGGCTCGAAGGTGCCCGTGTCGCAGCTCGTCTATTCCGACGGGCTGGCTTCGGTCTCGGTGTTCATCGAGACCAAGTCGCGCGAGCACGATGCGATGAAGGGCCTCGCCCGCGTCGGTTCCGCATTCACCTATTCCATCACCGTGAAGGGCCACCAGGTCACGGCGGTGGGCGAGGTGCCGGCGCAGACCGTGCAGTTCATCGCGAACCAGGTGAAGCCCGGCAGCGAAATGCCGCCCGCGTTGAGCGAGCGCGCGCCCTAGCCCGCAACTCCCTTGATCCGGTGCACCGTCATGTCCCGCGAAGGTTGCGACCTTTGCGAGGAGATGCTCGCCGAGCTCGCACGATTCCTGGGCGGACGCGAGCCGCACGTGGACGTCACCGTGATCGACGTCGATTCCGACGCGGCGCTGCGCACGCGCTACGGCTTGAAAGTTCCGGTCCTGCTGCTCGACGGCGAGACCGTGTGTCACGGACGTCTCGACGCCGCCGAGCTGGAAAGACTGCTGCGCCGTCGTTGACCTGATTGCCTGACCCCGATCGGGCCCCGATTGACCGAATTCGCGGCTGCGGAGGGTCGCAACCCCTATAATTCGCCCCCGAATGCAGCACATCCGCAACTTCTCGATCATCGCCCACGTCGATCACGGCAAATCCACGCTCGCGGACCGCTTCATCCAGCTCTGCGGCGGCCTCGAAGAGCGCGAAATGCAGGCACAGGTGCTCGATTCGATGGACCTCGAGCGCGAGCGCGGCATCACCATCAAGGCACAGAGCGTCACCCTCAGCTACCGCAGCCCGGCCGGGGTCGAGTACCAGCTCAACATGATCGACACGCCCGGGCACGTCGACTTCTCTTACGAAGTGTCGCGCTCGCTGGCGGCCTGCGAAGGCGCCCTGCTGGTGGTCGACGCCGCGCAGGGCGTCGAAGCCCAGAGCGTGGCCAACTGCTACACGGCGATCGAGCAGGGCCTGGAGGTCGTGCCGGTCATCAACAAGATCGACCTGCCGTCGGCCGATCCCGTGCGCGTGATCCAGGAGATCGAGGAGATCATCGGCATCGGGGCGACCGACGCAGTGCGCGTCAGCGCCAAGACCGGCGAGGGTGTCGAGGACCTGCTCGAAGAGCTGGTGCGCCGCGTGCCTGCGCCGCGCGGCGACGAGTCCGCGCCGCTCCAGGCACTCATCATCGATTCCTGGTTCGACAACTACGTGGGCGTTGTGTCGCTGGTGCGCGTGGTCAACGGCACGCTGCGCACCGGCCAGAAGATCCGCATCATGTCCACGGGTCGCAGCCACCAGGTCGACAAGCTCGGCCGCTTCACGCCCAAGTCCGTCGTGCGCGAGTCCCTGGGCGCCGGCGAAGTCGGCTTCGTCATCGCGGGGATCAAGGAAATCGACGGCGCCCCGGTCGGCGATACGATCACCACCGACAAGTTGCCCAGCGAGACGGCCCTGCCGGGCTTCAAGCAGATCAAGCCGCGCGTGTTCGCCGGGCTGTTTCCGGTCAACTCCGACGACTATGAGTCGTTCCGCGACGCGCTGCAGAAGCTCAAGCTCAACGATTCGGCCCTGCACTACGAGCCCGAGGTTTCCACGGCCCTGGGGTTCGGATTCCGCTGCGGCTTCCTCGGCCTGCTGCACATGGACATCGTGCAGGAGCGTCTCGAACGCGAATACAACCTCGCGCTGGTCACCAGCGCCCCGACCGTCGTGTACGAAGTCGTGCTCGCGGACGGAACCGTGGAGCTCGTGGACAACCCGTCCAAGCTTCCGCCGGTCAACAAGATCGAGGAGATCCGCGAGCCGATCATCATTGCCAGCATCCTGGTGCCACCGGACCACGTCGGCGCCGTGCTGCAGCTGTGCACCGAGAAGCGCGGCGTGCAGAAGAAGATGCAATACCTGGGCAACCAGATGTCGCTGCAATACGAGCTGCCGCTCGCAGACGTGGTGCTCGATTTCTTCGACCGCCTCAAGTCGGCCAGCCGCGGCTATGCCTCCTTCGACTACGAGTTCAGCCACTTCCAGGCCGGGCCGCTGGTGAAGCTCGACATCCTCATCAACGACGAGCGCGTCGACGCGCTCTCGATCATCGTGCACCGGGACAACGCCTACGCGCGCGGCCGCGAGCTGGTGGACAAGATGCAGGAGCTGATTCCGCGCCAGATGTTCGAGGTCGCGGTGCAGGCGGCGATCGGCGGACAGATCGTGGCGCGCGCCACGGTCAAGGCCCTGCGCAAGAACGTGCTGGCGAAGTGCTACGGCGGCGACGTCACGCGCAAGCGCAAGCTCCTCGAGAAGCAGAAGGAGGGCAAGCGGCGCATGAAGCAGCTGGGCCAGGTCGAGATACCGCAGGAAGCGTTCCTCGCGGTCCTGAAGGTCGGCAAGAAATGAGCAACGCGCAGGCAGGCGCCCCGGGGCACGGGGCGTGAAACGGGCGCGCGCTTGCGCCGCGCGGCACAGTTAAACCAATATTCAAACGGAATCATGGAAACCCTCACCAATTTCTCACCCTGGGCGGCGCTGGTCGTCGGGCTGATCCTTCTCGTTGACGACCTCTTCTATGCGCCACGCCGACAGGTGGTGGCGGCACCGGCTGCAGCAGTGACGCCGACGGCGATCCGCGTCCTGCGCTGGGCGATGCTCCTGTTCGTGATCGGCACCCTGCGCTGGGTGTTTCGCTCCCAGGTCATCGATTTCAGCCTGGTGCTGGTGCTGGCGAGCTTGTTCACGGGCCTGGTGTGGGCCTTCGATCACTGGGTGCTGAAGCCGCGCCGGCTGGCACTGGCGCAGGTTGCAGGCAAGGCGGAAACGGTAGCCGGCGAGCCCATCAGCGTCGAGTACGCGCGCAGCTTCTTCCCCGTCATCGTCCTGGTGCTCGTGATCCGCTCCTTCCTGTTCGAGCCGTTTCGCATCCCGTCCGACTCGATGATGCCGACGCTGCTCGACGGCGACTTCATCTTCGTCAACAAGTACGCCTACGGCCTGCGCCTGCCCGTCGCCAACAACAAGATCCTCGACATCGGCGCGCCGCGGCGCGGCGACGTGGTCGTGTTCCGCATGCCGAAGGATCCGCGCACCAACTACATCAAGCGGCTGGTGGGCCTGCCGGGCGATCGCATCGAGGTGCGCGACCGGCACGTGTACGTGAACGGGGAAGAGCAGCCGGTGATCATCGACGGCGTCTACGAGGGCCACCGGCACGACGGCTACCGGGAAGGCACCGAGACTCTGGGCGGCGTCCAGCACCGGGTGCTGTACGCCCCGGGCGGCGACGGCGGGCGAGCCGGAGAATTCGTGGTGCCGCCGGGTACGTATTTCTTCATGGGCGACAACCGCGACAACAGCCGCGACAGCCGCTACGAGGAGGTGGGCTACGTGCCCGAAGGCAACCTCGTCGGCAAGGCGGTGCGCATCTGGTTCAACTGGAACGGTTCGAGCGGTCCCCTCTGGAGCCGGATCGGGGATGCGATCCGCTAAGCGGGCCGGCGAACCTTGGACGAAGGCCGACTGTAGGCAACGGGAGGGAGTTCGATGCGGCAACGCGAACGAGGCGTGACGTTTCTCGGCTGGATTTTCCTGCTGCTGCCGCTGGCGATGGTGGGCTACGCCGCCATCCGGCTGACGCCGGTCTATCTCGAGTACCTGAAGATCTCGCGCACGCTCGAGCAGGTGAGCTCGGAGTACAAGGGCGACCAGCCGAACGTGCAGTCGATCCGCAACGCCATCGAGCGGCGCTTCGACATCGAGGACGTGCGCGTGATCAGCGCGCTCGACGCGGCGGCGGTGAAGATCACGCGCGACGGTGCAGGCTGGAAGATCCAGGTGGCCTACGAGGACACCGTGCCCTACATCAGCAACGTCTCCTTGCTGGCCGAGTTCAACAAAGTTGTCACCATCTCCGAATGAGTGGTTGCAGGCACGGCTCGGCTATGCGAGCCGGGACGGCACGCTGATCGAAGCGGCGCTGACCCACCGCAGCGCCGGCGGTGAGAACAACGAGCGCCTGGAGTTCCTCGGCGACGGCGTGCTCAATTGCGTGATCGCCGACCTCCTGTACCGGGAGTTTCCGCGCGCCGACGAGGGTGAGCTGAGCCGCCTGCGCGCGACGCTGGTGCGCGGCGAAGCGCTGGCGGAGATCGCCACCGAGCTCGACCTGGGCGCACAGCTGCGCCTGGGGTCCGGGGAGATGCGCTCGGGCGGCTTCCGGCGCGAGTCGATTCTGGCCGACGCGCTCGAAGCGCTGTTCGGCGCGATCTACCTGGACGGCGGCTTCACCGCGGCCCGTGCCGCGATCGAGCGCCTGATGCTGCCGCGCATCGATGCACTGCCGGCGCCGGCCGAGCTCAAGGACCCCAAGACGCGGCTGCAGGAGTATCTTCAGGCGCGCGGCCTCGCGCTGCCGCAGTACGGGATCGAGGAAGTGGAAGGCGAATCGCACAATCAGCTGTTCACGGCGAGCTGCTCGGTGAGCGCGCTGTCGATCCGCGCCAGCGGGCAGGGCAACAGTCGTCGCCGGGCGGAACAAGAGGCGGCGCGCCAGGTGCTCGAAGCCCTGCTCGCGGCCGGTCTCACGGTGGAAGATCGATGACCGCCGACTCTGCAAACACGACGCGCAGCGGCTTCACGGCTATTGTTGGACGCCCGAACGTAGGCAAGTCGACGCTCCTCAACCGCCTGGTCGGTACGAAGCTGAGCATCGTGGCGCCGAAACCGCAGACCACGCGCCATCGCATTCTCGGCATCCTCAACCGCCCGCATGCGCAGATCGTGTTCGTCGACACCCCCGGCATTCATGGCGAGCAGCGGCGCATCATGAACCAGTACATGAACCGCTCGGCGCTCGCCTCGCTGCAGGATGCCGACGTCCTGCTGTTCGTGATCGAGGCGCTGCAGTGGACCGAGGACGACGACCGCGTCCTGGAGCGCGTGTGCGCGGCGGGGCGACCGGCGATCGCGATCGTCAACAAGGTCGACCGCGTGCGCGACAAGGAGCGCCTGCTGCCGTTCATCGCCGAGCTGGCGCGGCGTCACGAGTTCAGCGACATCGTGCCGCTGTCCGCGGAGAAGGGCGACAACGCGGCAGGCCTGCCGGAGATGATCGAAAAGCTGCTGCCGGAATCCCCGCCGCTGTTTCCCGCGGACCAGATCACCGATCGCAGCGAACGCTTTCTCGCCGCCGAGATCATCCGCGAGAAGCTCACCTGGCGGCTGCGCGAGGAGCTGCCGTACGGGCTGACCGTCGAGATCGAGCGCATGGGCGAGGACGAGGGGCGTTTCGTGGTCGGCGCCATCATCTGGGTGGAGCGCACCGGCCAGAAGGCGATCGTGATCGGCGCGGGCGGTGAGCGCCTCAAGGAAATCGGCCGCCTGGCACGCATCGACCTCAACGGGCTGCTCAAGCGCGCCGTGCACCTGGAGCTGTGGGTGAAGGTCAAGGAGAACTGGGCGGACAGCGAGCAGGCGCTGCGCTCGTTCGGCTACGATCCGCAATGAGAACCTCGCGTACTTCCCTGACGCCGGCTTTCCTGCTCCACCATGCCCCATGGCGCGACTCCAGCCGGCGCCTGGAGCTGCTGACGCGCGAGTTCGGCCGCGTCACGTTGTTCGCGCGCGGCGTGCGACGCGCGGCTTCGCCGCTGCGCCCGGTGCTGCAGCCCTTCCAGCGCCTTCTGGTCTCCTGGAGCGGACGTGGCGAGGCCGGCACGCTCACCGGCGCCGAGATCGAGGGCGCGGCGATGCCCCTGCCGTCGGCGCGACTGATGAGCGGTTTCTACCTGAACGAGCTGCTGCTCAAGCTGTTCGAGCGGCACGACGCGCACCCGCACGTGTTCGACGACTACGCCGCGGCGCTGGTGCAGCTGCGCGGACCCGAGCGTGAAGCCCGCACGTTGCGGATCTTCGAAAAGCGCCTGCTCGATGCGCTCGGCTACGGCATCGACCTGACGCGCGAATGCGAGTCGGGGGCGGCGCTCGACCCCGGCGGGCACTACAACTTCCGCGTGGAACGCGGTGTGGCGCGCGCCGTGGAGGAGTCGCCGGCGACCTACAGCGGCGCCTCGCTCAGCTCGCTCGCCGCCGAGGATCTGAACGACGAGCGCAGCCTGCGCGACGCGCGCCGGCTGTTGCAGCAGGCGCTGGGTGCCTGCCTGGACGGACGCGACCTGCGCAGTCGCGACGTCATGCGCGCGCTGCGCCGGCGTGAACTGCGCGGATGAGAATCTCATGAATACGCTCATCGCTCTCGGGGTGAACATCGATCACGTCGCGACGCTGCGCCAGGCGCGCGGCACGCGCTATCCGGATCCCGTGTACGCGGCGCTGATGGCCGAGCAGGCGGGTGCCGACAGCATCACGCTGCACCTGCGCGAGGATCGCCGCCACATCCAGGACCACGACCTCACGGCGATCCGCGCGGTCATCCAGACGCGCATGAACCTCGAGATGGCGCTCACGGACGAGATGCTGGCGATCGCGACGCGCATCGTGCCCGAGGATTGTTGCCTGGTGCCGGAAAAGCGCAACGAAGTCACGACCGAAGGTGGGCTGGACGTGGTCGGACAGGTGGACCGCGTGCGGACCGCGTGTACCCGGCTGGCGGCGAGCGGTATCCGCGTTTCCCTGTTCATCGATCCCGACCCGGCACAGATCGAGGCCGCGGCGCGCACGGGCGCACCCGTCGTGGAGCTGCACACCGGCGCGTATGCCGAAACCAACGGGTCGGACCGCGGCGAGCAGCTGCACCGCGTGCAGGCTGCAGCCCGGCAAGCGGTGGGCCTGGGACTCACGGTGCACGCCGGGCACGGGTTGCACTACCACAACGTGCAGCCGATCGCGGCCGTCACCCAGATCGTCGAGCTCAACATCGGGCATGCGATCGTTTCGCGTGCCGTATTCCACGGCCTCGCTTCGGCCGTCAGCGAGATGAAGCACCTCATGCTGGCGGCGCGTTCGGCATGATCTTCGGCATCGGCATCGACGTGCTGGAGACGGCGCGCATCGCCCGCGTGCACGAGAAGTACGGCGAGACGTTCGTGCGCCGCCTGCTGCTGCCCGACGAGGAACGCCAGCTGCGCCTTACCGCGCGGCCGGCACGCTTTCTGGCCATGCGCTTCGCGGCCAAGGAAGCCATCGTCAAGGCAATGGGCACGGGATTCGCGCACGGCATGTGGATCCGCGACGTGGGCGTGGTGCAGAACTCCTGGGGCAAGCCCGAAGTGATCTACTCGGCGCGTGGCGAGCGCATGCGCGAGCAGCTCGGGATCGGCGAGGGGCACGTCACGCTCACCGACGAGAAGGGGCTGGTGGTCGCGGTCGCGGTGCTCCTGCGTCGCGTCCCGGCCTGAGCGCCGGTCTCCATGCGTAGCGGTCAGCAATCGTAGCGACGCCAGATGCATTGCCTCGTCTTCGACGTTGAAACCATCCCCGACATCGAGCTGGGGCGGCGCCTGCACGGGCTCGAGGGCATCGAGGACGGACAGGTCGGGCAGATCATGCTGGCCCAGCGCCGGCAGGACACGGGCAACGAGTTCCTCTCGCTGGAACAGCATCGTATCGTCGCCATCTCGGTAGCGCTGCGCTCGCGCGACACCTTCCGCTTGTGGACGTTGGGTGAGGCGGCGTCGGGCGAGGCCGAGCTGATCACACGGTTCTTCGAGGGAATCGAGCGCTATTCGCCCGACCTCGTTTCGTGGAACGGGACCGGCTTCGACCTGCCGGTGCTTCACTATCGCGCGCTGCGCCACGGCGTTCCCGCGCCGCGCTACTGGGAGGTCGGCGACGACGACCTGGCGTTCCGCTACAACAACTACCTCAACCGCTTTCACTGGCGGCACCTCGACCTGATGGACGTGCTCTCGGGCTATCAGCATCGCGGCCGCGCCGGCCTCGGATCCGTCGCGTCGCTGCTCGGCCTGCCCGGCAAGCTCGGCATGGGCGGCGACCAGGTATGGGAGCAATACCGCGCGGGGAACATCGCCGGTATCCGCGACTATTGCGAAACCGACGTGCTGAACACCTACCTCATCTACCTGCGCTTCGAGCTGATCCGCGGGCGCCTGTCGGCCGCGCAGCACGCCGCCGAAGTCCTGCGCGTGCGCGAGTACCTGGCCGCTCAGAGCGCGCCGCACCTGCAACAGTTCCTCGCGGCCTGGCCGGCCACTTGACGGACACCATGCCGCGCACCCGGCCGGCGGGCGGTGAGCCCGCCAACCACACCACGACCACGACCGTCGACTCGCTGTCGCATGACGGGCGGGGCGTGGCGCACGTCGGCGGCAAGGCGGTGTTCGTCGCCGGAGCGCTGCCCGGCGAAACCGTGCGTGTCGGGCAGCGCGTGCGCCATCGGCGCTTCGACGAAGCGGAGCTGATCGAGGTCGTCGACCCGTCGCCACAGCGCGTAGTGCCGCGCTGCGCGGCGTTCGGTGTCTGCGGTGGCTGCGCGTTGCAACACCTGGATCCGGTTGCGCAGGTAGCCGCGAAACAGTCGCACCTCCTCGAGGAACTGCGCCGCACGGGCCGCGTCGAGCCCGATGAGGTGCTGGCGCCGCTCGCGGCCGACGTCTGGGGTTATCGGCGCCGGGCGCGCCTCGGCGCCAGGTACGTCGCGCGCAAGGAACGCTCGCTGGTGGGATTTCGCGAGCGCCTCGCGCCCTATATCGCCGATCTGCAACGCTGCGAGATCCTGGCACCGCCGCTCGACGGTCTGATCGCACCGCTGTCGCAGCTGCTGAGCGGCTTGTCCATCCGCACGCGATTGCCGCAGATCGAAGTCGCGGTGGCCGATGACGCCACGGCGCTCGTCTTTCGGGTGCTGGACCCGCCTGGCCCGGACGATCTCAGCGCGTTCGCGCGCTTCGGTGCGGAGCATGGAATTCAGGTGCACCTGCAACCGGGCGGTGTCGATTCCATCGCACCGTTGTCGCCCGCCGAGCCGTTGCGCTACCGGCTCGAGGAATTCGCCGTCGAACTCGAGTTCGGACCGGCAGACTTCGTGCAGATCAACGCCCCGCTCAACCGCGCCATGGTGTCGCGCGCGGTGCAGTTGCTGGATGCCGGCGGCGCACGCGTGCTCGATCTGTTCTGCGGGCTCGGCAATTTCACACTGCCGCTCGCCCGCGGGGCCGCAGAGGTGGTCGGCGTGGAGGGGGAGGGCGTGCTCGTCGAGCGGGCCCGCGCCAATGCCCGGCGCAACGGCATCGCCAATGTACAGTTCCATGTCGCGAACCTGGCTGCCCCGGTCGGCGACGTGCCCTGGGCGGCAGGACGCTACGACGCCGTGCTGCTCGACCCGCCGCGCGCCGGAGCACGCGAAATACTGCCGATTACTGCTCGTTGTGGCGCTCGCCGCGTCGTGTATATTTCCTGCCACACGGGCAGTCTGGCGCGGGACGCAGGCCTACTGGTGCACGAACACGGCTTCAAGATGCGGGCGGCGGGTGTCATGGACATGTTTCCGCACACCGCGCACGTCGAATCGATCGCGGTCTTCGAGCGCTGAGGGATGCCCGTGGCGCTGGGTCCGCTGATGGTCGATTTCGCCGGGACGGAGCTCACCGCCGAGGACCGCGACATCCTGTGTCATCCGCTGGTCGGCAGCGCCATCCTGTTCTCGCGCAATTACTCCGACCCGCAGCAGTTGCAGGAACTCGTGGCGCAGGTCCATGCGCTGCGCGATCCGCCGCTGGTGGTGGCGGTCGACCACGAAGGCGGGCGCGTGCAGCGCTTCCGCAAGCACTTCACCGTCCTGCCGGCGATGCGCCTGGTGGGCCATCGCTACGACATCGACGCCGCGGAGGCGCTCGAGACGGCACGCGCCTGCGGATGGCTGCTGGCTTCGGAGTTGCTCGCCGTCGGCATAGACCTGAGTTTCGCGCCGGTCGTCGACCTCGACTACGCGGTGAGCGAGGTCATCGGCGATCGCGCCTTCCATCGCGATGCGGACGCGGTCGGCGCGCTCGCATTCGCCTGCATGTCGGGGATGCGCGAGGCCGGCATGGCCTCGGTCGCCAAGCACTTTCCCGGACACGGCGCGGTGGTCGCCGATTCGCACTTCGCGCTGCCGATCGACCGGCGCGAGCTCGCCGACATGGACGAGGACATCGCTCCGTACCGGCGGCTCATCGCCAACGGACTGGTGGCGATCATGGCCGCGCACGTGCAGTTCCCGCGCGTCGACGAACTGCCCGCCAGCCTCTCGCGCCGCTGGATCACGGACGTTCTGCGCGGCGACCTGCGCTTTCACGGCGTCGTGTTCGCTGACGATCTCAACATGGCCGGCGCGACCGTCGTCGGCAGCATGGTCAAGCGCGCCGAGCTCGCGCTGGAGGCGGGCTGCGACGTGCTGCCCGTCTGCAACAACCGGGCAGGCGTCGTGGAGCTGCTCGACAACCTGCAGCACCAGCCCGACGCTGCGAGCCAGGCGCGGCTGGTGCGTCTGCACGGCCGGCCGGCGGCGGCGCGCGAGCAGCTCCTCGCATCCGCGCGCTGGCAGGCGGCGAACGAGCGCGTGCTGCAGACGATGCAGCCTCCGCAGCTGAGCCTGGACGCGGGCCGCGCATGAGCGAGCTGTCGCAACAGTTGTTGACCAGCCTGGTGCAGCTCAATCCGGACGGCATCGTCGTCTGCGAGCGCGGCGCCGACGGCTGGCCCGCGAGTTTCGTCAACCCCGCGTTCGAGCGCCTCACCGGCTACCGGCGCCATGAAATCATCGGTCGCGACCTGCGATTCCTGCAGGCCGAGGATCGCGAACAGGACAACCGGGCGCGCATCCGCCAGGCCCTGACCGAGGGCAAGGCCTGCCGCGCGCTGCTGCGCAACTACCGCAACGACGGCAGTCCGTTCTGGAACGAATTCACGCTCGCGCCCATCGCGGATTCCGGCGGTCACGTGACGCACTACGTCGGCTTTCACCGCGACGCGAGCGAGCGGCTGCGCTTCGAACCGAAGAGCGGCACGGCGCGCGAGCCCACGCCGGCCAGCACTTACCCGTCCCTCCTCAGCGTGCTGCGCGACGATCGGCTGACGGGCCTCTACAACCGGGCGTATTTCGACGAGCTGTACCGCCGCGATTTCGCCATCTCGCAGCGCGAGGGGCGGCGCATTGCGGTGCTGGTGCTCGATATCGACGCGCTCGGCGGCTACAACGATACCTTCGGCAAGGCTGCCGGCGATTCGTGCATCAAGCGGGTCGCACGCACGATCGCCGGCTGCCTGCGTCGCGGCAGCGACCTCGTCGGCTCGCTCGAAGGCGGCAGCATGGTCGCGATGGTGCACGGCATGACCGCCGAGCAGCTGCTGCCGTTCGCCAACACCGTGCTCGAGCGGGTGCGCGAGATGCGCATCCATCATCCGAAGTCTGCGGTGTTCCGCTACGTCACCATCAGCGCCGGTGTGCTCAGCACCGTGCCGAAGGAAGACGAGAAACCCGAGAACCTGATCGAGCGCGCGAACGCGGCCCTGAAAGAAGCGAAGAATACCGGCCGCAACAAAGTCGTCGCGGCGCGCTGAGGTCGCCCGTCAACGGCTGCTGACGCGTCCCGAAGAGTTGACCGGCGAGACCATCGCGATCACGCCGAAGGCGGGATGGTCGAAGTAGTGACGCTCGAAAGGCTTGATGCGCCGATTCTGTCGCAACGTGAACGTGACGGCGTCGGCGCCGCTGGCCTCGCCGAGCAGCGAGTTCGGCGGCGTGGTCGGCGCGTAGGCAAGATCGAGCTTCAGGTAGAGGTAGCGGCCCCGCTCCAGAGCGACGGTGCCGCGCAGGGGCTCGCCGCTCGCTGCGGCGATGTCCCCGAGCTCGACGGCCAGGCCCGCGCCGCGCGGTGTCGCGGCCTGCGACCAGCCCACGTGACGCATCAACTCATAGCCCTTGCTGCGTGCAATGGCGGCATCGACGCTGCCGAGCTTGAATTGTCCCGAGGACAACGTACGCACGGCGATCCGTCCCGCTTCCTGACCCGTGCCACCCTCGACTGATTCCTCTTCCGCTTCGACCGATGCGGCCGCACGGCTCGCCTCGACGCTCCAGTCCTCCGGAACGCCGACCGGCACCACCGGACGAATGATCACGAGCTCCACGTGGTAGAGCGGCTCGCTCGTGCGCGCCGGTTCCGCGGCCGATGCGGTGAGGCTGGCGGTCGCGGCCAGGGCGGCGGCGGCCAGGAGCAGGCCGATGCGCACCAGCCGGCGCGCGAACTCGCCACGGCTCGCTCCGCGCAGGTCGTCGCCGACCAGCGTCGCGATGACGCACGCGAAGGTGCGTGTCCTGTCGATGAGCCGCTCCAGCATGCGCCCGAGTTTAGCCGGTCGGAGTGCCTTGCGCAGCCGCCCGCGCGGGCTGCCGCAGCGCCGCGATCAGCTCACCGGTGCGCTCGAAGCGCTCGGTATCGGACTCCGCCCGCCACCCGAAACGCAGCTTGAGGGGGCCTTCGAGGCGGTAGTGGCGGGAGTTGCGCTGGACGAGGCGGATCACCGCCTGTGGATCGGCGCGGTTGTCCTCGTTGAACAGCACGTAGCCGCCGAGCGGGCCGGCGTCGATCTTGCGGATGCCAACGTCGCGGGCCTGCAGCTTGAGGGCCGTTACGCGGTAGAGATTGCCCGCGGGCGGGGGCAGGGGGCCGAAGCGATCGATCATCTCGACCTTGAGGTCGTCCAGTGCCTGGCCGTCCGCGGCGCTGGCGATGCGCTTGTAGAGCGTCAGGCGCAGATGAACGTCCGCGACGTAGTCTTCCGGCAGCAGCGCGGGCAGGTGCAGCTCGAGCTCCGGACCGGTTCGCAACCCGTGTTCGAGCTCGGGTTCGCGCCCCGACTTCAGGGCTCCCACCGCGCGGTCGAGGAGCTCCATGTAGAGGTTGAAGCCGATCTCGTGGATCTGCCCGCTCTGCTCTTCGCCGAGCAGCTCGCCGGCGCCCCGGATCTCGAGGTCGTGGGTGGCGAGCGTGAAACCGGCCCCCAGGTCCTCGAGCGACTCGATGGCTTCGAGGCGCTTGACGGCGTCCGCGTTCATCGCCGGTCGCGGCGGCGTCACCAGGTAGGCATAGGCGCGATGGTGCGAGCGGCCGACGCGGCCGCGCAGCTGGTGCAGCTGCGCGAGCCCGAAGCGGTCGGCGCGATCGATGATGATCGTGTTGGCGGTCGGCACGTCGATGCCGCTTTCGATGATGGTCGTGCAGACCAGCAGGTTGAACCGCCGGTGGTAGAAATCGAGCATCAGCTGCTCCAGGTCCCGCTCGCGCATCTGGCCGTGGCCGACGCGTACCTGCGCCTCCGGGATCAGCTCGCGCAGCTCCGCGGCGCGCTTCTCGATCGTTTCGACGGCGTTGTGCACGAAGTAGATCTGCCCGCCGCGACGGATCTCGCGCAGCGCAGCTTCGCGCACCTGCGCGGCGTTCCATTCGCTGACGAAGGTCTGGATCGCGAGCCGTTCCGCGGGCGGGGTGGTGATCAGCGACAGGTCGCGCAGACCGCCGAGCGCCATGTTGAGCGTGCGCGGAATCGGCGTCGCGGTGAGTGTCAGCACGTCCACCTCGGCGCGCAGTGCCTTGAGGCGTTCCTTGTCGCGCACGCCGAATCGGTGCTCCTCGTCGATGATCACGAGCCCCAGGTCCTTGAACTTCACGTCGGCGTGCAGCAGCCGGTGGGTGGCGATCACGACGTCGACGTTGCCCTGCGCCAGGCCTTCGATCGTCGCAGCACTGTCGCGAGCGCTGCGAAATCGCGACAGCATCTGCACGCGCACCGGCCAGTCGGCGAAGCGGTCGGTGAACGTCTGATAGTGCTGCTGCGCGAGCAGCGTCGTCGGCACGAGCACCGCGACCTGCCGGCCCGCCTGTACGGCGACGAACGCTGCTCGCAGCGCGACCTCGGTCTTGCCGAAGCCGACGTCGCCGCACACCACGCGATCCATGGGCTTGCCGGACGCGAGGTCCGCGACCACCTGCTCGATGGCCTGCGCCTGGTCCGGCGTTTCTTCGAAGCGGAACGCAGACTCGAACGCCCGATAGTCAGCGTCTGAGGCCTCCAGGCTGGTGCCGCGGCGTGCGGCACGGCGCGAGTACAGATCGAGCAGCTCCGCGGCCACGTCGCGGATGCGCTGCGCGGCACGTCGGCGCGCCTTCGCCCATTGATCCGTTCCGAGCTTGTGCAGCGGCGCGGTCTCGGCCGGCGCGCCGGTGTAGCGGTTGACGCGGTCGAGGGCGTGCACCGGCACATACAGGCGGTCCCCGTCGGCGTATTCCAGAACCAGGAATTCGCCGTGCTGGCCGCCGACCTCCAGCGTCTGCAGCCCCTGATAGCGCCCGACGCCGTAGTCGTCGTGCACCACCGGCGCGCCGACGGTGAGATCGGTCAGCTCGCGCAGGATGGCGGCGGGATCGCGCTCGGCACGGCGCCGGCGCCGTTCCTGGAGCGCGCGCTCGCCGAAGATCTGTTCCTCGGTGAGCAGCGCCACGGCCGGCTCGTCGAGCAGCAGGCTGCCGGCCGCCGGCGCGACTGTCAGGGCGATCCTCGCGTCGCTCGCGACGAACGCCTGCCAATCCGCCACGGATACGGGACTGACGTTCCGGGCACGCAGCAGCTCCAGCAGCAGTTCGCGCCGGCCACCGGATTCGGCAGCGAGCAGCACCCGGCCGGGAAACTCCGTGAGAAAGGTTGCGAGCTCCGCCGCCGGTTGCGCCGCGCGCACGTCGATGCGCAATCGCGGCGCCGGACCCGTGGCGAAATTCAGGTGCGGCAGCGTTTCGACCAGCGCATCGACCTTGGTGCGTTGCGCGGCCACGTGCGGTATTGCATCGAGGTGTGCGGCGAGCGCGTGAGGATCGAGAGCGATCTCGATCGGCGGCAGTACGGGCCGCTCGACGTCGTGGCGGCGCTGCTCGTAGCGATCTTCGATCTCGCGCCACGCGTTGTGCGCGCGCTGCGGGCTGTCGGCCGTGTCGACGATCAGCGCGGTGGGTGGCAGGTAGTCGAAGAACGTCGTCAGGGAATCGAAGAAGAGCGGCAGGTAGTACTCGATGCCGGCCGGCGCGAGCCCTTCCGTCACGCCGCGATACAGGCTCGACCGGGCGGGATCGCCCTCGAAGCGTGCGCGGTAGCGCCGGCGAAACTCGCGCACGCCGTCCGGATTGAGCGGGAACTCGCGCGCCGGGAGCAGCCGCAGGTGCTCGATCGCCTCGCCCGAACGCTGCGTCTCGGGGTCGAAGCGGCGGATCGAATCGATGTCCTGGTCGAACAGGTCGATGCGCAGCGGCTGGTCCGTGCCCATCGGGAACACGTCGATCAGCGAGCCGCGCACCGCGAACTCGCCATGCGTCATGACCTGGCCGACGTGGGCGTAGCCCGCTGCGGCGAGGCGAGCGCGAAATGCCTCGACGTCGAGGCTCTGTCCGCGGGCGAGGTCGAAGGCGTGGCTGTCGATCCACTCGCGCGGCGGCAAGCGCTGCATGAGCGTTGGCAAGGCCACCACCACGACGCCGCGCGTCAGCGACGGCAGGTCGTGCAGCGTGGCCAGGCGCTCCGAAACGATGTCGGGATGCGGGGCGAACAGGTCGTAGGGCAGGGTTTCCCAGTCGGGAAAGAGGCGCACGGCAAGTCGGCCGCCGGCAAAAAACGCGATCTCGTCGCGCAGCCGCTCAGCTTCGCGCGCACCTTCGGCAACGACCAGCAACGGCCGGGCAGCGCCGGCTGCTGCCTCCGCAATCGCCAGCGCGGTCGAGCCGCCGTATAGCTGGCCCCAGCGGACCAGGCGGCGGGTTGCATCGGGGAGGAGAGTCGGGAGCATCGCGCGGGTCGTCGCGTCACGCACGCAAAGGCGCGAAGCTTACGTGAAAAAGGGGTCCGCCCCCCTGTTGGGGCCGGACCTCCGCTTTCAAGAGGAAATACGGAAGAGCGGAAGAGGGCGGACCCCTTCCGCTTCCCGAAATCTTCGCTTACGAGCGCGTGGCGACCGCGTGGATGACTTTGTCGTGCTCGAAGAACACCGAGAAGTCGGCGTAGTCCCAGCGCGTGATCGGCGGCTCGCCGATGGCGGCGTGTCGGCTGGCAGGTTCGCCGAACTTCGCCTGCACGGACGACATGGTCTGGCCGCGCCCAGGCCGCTCGATGGCGGACTCGCGGACCGCCAGCACGTCTCCGACTGCGATGGTTTCAGCGCCTACCGGTGCACCGAGGACGGTGCCTGCGGCCAATGCCGCCCAGAGAACCTTTTTCATGCGGAACGACTCCCTCGACAGCCCATCGTGGAGCTTACAGCGTTGCGAGCTTCGCCGATATTATGTTCGAAGACATAGGGTTGCACGTCGAATGTGTGACGTGCGTCACGAGCCCTGAGCGTCCCGGTGCCTCTGTGGTCTAATGCGCACCGCGCGAATCCGGCCGCGTAGGAGGCATGAGCGCTCTCTTTCGACCCGACATGACGCTGCCCCTGCCTCTATACGTCGGCCTGCGCTACCTGCGGCCGCGCCGGCAACACCTGCTGGTCTCCTTCATCAGCCTCGCCTCGATGCTCGGCATCTTCCTGGGCGTCGCCGCCCTCATCACCATCCTCTCGGTGATGAACGGCTTCGAGGGCGAGCTGCGCATGCGTCTGTTGAGCCTCACCTCCCACGCGACCCTCAGCGACAATCCGCAGGCGCTGCAGCGTTGGCCCGAGCTCGTCGCCAAGGCCAACCAGCTTCCGGGCGTGCGCGCCGCCGCGCCCTACATCGAGCTGCAGGTTCTGCTCGCGCACGATCAGGACCTGAGCGGCGCTGTTCTGCGCGGCATCGATCCACGCAGCGAAGAAGCTGCCTCCGACATCGGCAAATCGATGGTCGCGGGAAACCTGGCAGACCTTCGGCCCGGGAGCGCAAACGTCGCGCTCGGGCGGGTGCTGGCGTGGCAGCTCGGGCTCACGCTCGGCGATCAGGTGACGGTGCTTGTCCCGACGAGCTCGGGCGAGGCGGGTGACCTGCGCCCGGTGGTGCGCGTGTTCACCGTCGCTGCAATCTTCGAGGTCGGCCTGCAGGACCACGACGGCGTACTCGCGATGACGCATCTGGAGGATGCGCAGAGCCTGCAGGGTGCGGGCGGTGGAGTCACCGGCTTGCGCCTGCTGTTCGACGACGCCTTTGCAGCGCCCACCCTCGCGCGCAGTACTGCCGCGCAGCTCGGCGGGGGCTTCGAGGTGAGCGACTGGACGCAACAGAACGCGAGCTACCTGCGCGCCATTCGCATCGAAAAGACGATGATGACCCTGATCCTGTTCCTGATCGTCGGCGTCGCCGCCTTCAACATCGTCTCGACGCTGGTCATGACCGTGACCGACAAGCGCACCGACATCGCCATCCTGCGCACGCTCGGCGCGAAGCCCGGCACGATCGTGGCCGTTTTCGTGACCCAGGGCGTGGTGATCGGCTGGCTCGGGACGGCGCTCGGCGTCGTCGGCGGCCTCGCGCTCGCGCTCAACGTCGGGCCGGTATCGCAATTCCTCGAGCGCACCTTCGGCTTCGAGATCTTCGCCTCGGACGTGTTCTACATCACGCGCATCCCCTCCGACGTGCACGGCGGGGACGTCGCGGTGATCGCGGTGGCGGCCTTCGTGCTCACCGTGGTGGCGACTCTCTACCCGGCCATGCGCGCAGCGCGCACCGCTCCCGCGGAAGCGTTGCGCTACGAGTAGCCCATGAGCGAGCGCTACGAATGGTTCGTCGGCCTGCGCTACCTCAACTCGGCGCACCGCAACCGCTTCATCTCGTTCATATCGCTGATCTCGATCGTCGGCCTCGCCGCGGGCGTGATCGTACTGATCGCGGTGCTGTCGGTGATGAACGGCTTCGATCACGAGATCCGCCAGCGGATCCTCGGCATGACGGCGCACGCGACCCTGATGGGACCGGAAGGGCCGCTGTACGACTGGCAGCGCGCCCGCGAGATCGCTCTGGCCAACGCGCGGGTCCGGGCCGCCGTGCCGTACGTCGAGGATCAGGCGATGCTGGTCAACGGCACGCGCGTGAGCGGCGTGGTGTTGCGCGGGCTGGTGCCGCAGGAGGAGGGCACCATCAGCCGGCTGGGCGAGCACCTCGAGTCCGGCGCCCTGTCCGACCTCGTCGCGGGCGAGTACCGCATCGTCCTCGGCGAAGCCCTGGCGAAGGAACTCCGTGTCGGCGTCGGCGATCGCGTGCTCGCGATCGTGGCCAAGGGCAACACCACGCCGGTGGGCGTGATTCCGCGCATGCGCCGCTTCACCGTGAGCGGCGTATTCGCCGCGGGAATGTACGAATACGACCGCGGGCTTGCCGTCGTCGCGCTCGCGGACGCTGCGCGCCTGTATCGGCTCGGCGAGGCGGTGACCGGGCTGCGGATCAATTTCGACGACGTCTTCGCCGCGCCCCTGCTGGTGCGCGACGTCGCGCTCGCGGTGGGCGATCGCTATTACGTGAGCGACTGGACCCGCAAGCACGCCAATTTCTTTCGTTCCATCGAGCTGACCAAGTCCATCATGTTCATGATCCTCGTGCTGCTCGTGGCCGTGGCCGCGTTCAACATCGTCTCGACCCTGGTGATGATCGTGAAGGAAAAGCAGGGCGATATCGCGATCCTGCGCACCATGGGTGCCGGTCCGCGCAACATCCTCGAGATCTTCATCGTGCAGGGCGCCGTCATCGGCGTGGTCGGCACTCTCGCCGGCATCGCCCTCGGGATACTGCTTGCGCACAACCTCGAGGTCCTGGTCGCCGCGCTCGAACGCCTGGCGGGTCTGAGCTTCGTCGACGAGAAGGTGTACTTCATCAGCGACCTGCCCGCACAGGTGCAGTTCGACGACGTGGCGAAGGTTGGCGGTACGGCACTCGTGCTGTGCGCGATCTCCACTCTGCTGCCGGCCTGGCGCGCTGCGCGCACCCAGCCGGCGGAGGCGCTGCGCCATGAATGAGGCGAGGTCCAGCGCGACGGATAGCGCACGCGCAACGGCGACCGATACGGCCGTGCTGCATGCGAGCGGCCTGCGCAAGCAGTTCCGTGAGGGTGGCAGCACGCTCGACGTCCTCAACGGCGTGGAGTTGCACGTGCCGCCGCGCGAGCGTCTGGCCATCGTGGGCGTGTCGGGCTCGGGCAAGACCACGCTGTTGCAACTCCTCGGGGGCCTGGACCTGCCGACGGAGGGCACGGTGTCGATCCTCGGGCGCGAGATGTCGACACTCACCGATGCCGAGCGCGGCGAGCTGCGCAACCGCGCGGTGGGCTTCGTCTATCAGTTCCATCACCTGCTGCCGGAGTTCTCAGCCCTCGAGAACGTCGCCATGCCTCTGCTGGTGCGGCGTATGCCGGCGGCGCAGGCACGCGAGCAGGCGGCGGCGCTGCTGGACCGCGTCGGGCTCAGCCAGCGCCTGCGGCACCGGCCCGCCCAGCTCTCCGGTGGCGAACGCCAGCGTGCCGCCGTGGCGCGGGCTCTGGTCACTCGCCCGGCGCTGGTGCTCGCCGATGAGCCGACGGGGAATCTCGACGGGCGCAACGCCGCGGCCGTGTTCGACCTCATGCTCGAGCTCAACCGAGAGCTGGGGACGAGCCTCGTGGTCGTGACGCACGACCCGAGGCTCGCGGCACGCATGGACCGCGTGCTAACGCTCGAGCGGGGGATTCTGGTCGCTTCCGGAGCCTCTCGCCCTTAACCGGCCCGGCCGGCTCTGGTATCGATTGGCGGCGCGCACCCGCCACAGCAGCTCGAGGGACCAGTAGCCCACGATCGATGCGACGATCGCGCACACGAGGCAGCCGAGCAGGAACGGCTTCCAGATCTCCACGAGGCGCGTCTGTACCCAATCCCACGTGAGCGCGAACTGGAACGGCGACATCGCCACGTCCAGCAGCTGTGCGCCCACCCAGTAGGCGAAGAAGTACACGGGCGCGAAGGTGAGCGGATTCACCAGGAAGACGGTGGCCATGGCCACCGGGATGTTGGCGCGCAGAAGAATGGCGAGCAGCGGCGTGACGAGCAGGTGGATCGGCACCGGCACGAAGCACACGAACAAACCGAGGGCGAACGCGCGCAGCACGCCGCGCCGATGCACTGTCCAATAGACAGGATCGCGCAGCGCGTTTCCGAACGGGCGCAGGAACCAGCGCTGGATCAGGTCGTGCCGGTTCGGCAGTACCTTCTTGAGCAGACGACGCGGCATGACTGAAGGCCCCGGACTCTAGCAGTCTGCCGAGCCATCGGACAGGCAGGCAACGGGCAGGGATGCGGGATGCCCTGGTGCGCGCTGGCGCTTCTTGGCGGCGTCGTCTTCGTGGAGACACGAGCGGACCTGCGTGACGTTATCGCAGCGTACCCGGCAATCGTGGCGCTCGCGGCTCTTGCGTTCGGGGCTGTCGCGTTCGTTCCCCGGCTCCGTGTTCTCGGCTTTCTCATGCTGGGCGTGCTCTGGACGGCGTGGCGCGCGGATCTGCAGCTCGACCAGCGACTCGATCCAGCGCTCGAAGGCGCCACTCTCGCAATCGTGGGCGAGATCGCGTCGATTCCGGTGCGCACGGGGCAGCGCCTGCAATTCGATCTGGCATCGCCGCGTATCGCGGATGCGACGGGCGGGCGCCAGCGCCTCCCGGCTCGCCTGCGGCTGACCTGGTACGAGTCACCGCGCGAGCCGCGCACCGGGGAACGATGGCTGCTGGAGGTGAAGCTGCGCCAGCCGCGCGCATTTGCCAATCCCGGCGGCTTCGACTACGAGGGCCAGTTGCTGCGCGAGGCGATCGGCGCCACCGGTTACGTGCGCGACTCGCAGCGCAACGCGCTCGTTGCCGCGGCCGGGTGGGACTTCCCGGTGCTGCGGGCGCGCGAAGCGATCGCTCTGCGCATGCAGTCGATCCTCGCCGATTCGCCGGCAGCCGGGGTGCTCGTCGGCCTCGCCGTGGGGGAGACGCCCGGCATTGCCCAGTCGCAGTGGCGGGTGTTTGCGGCTACGGGCACCACTCACCTGATCGCCATCTCCGGCTTGCACGTCACGATGATCGCGGCGCTCGGCATGCTCGCCGGGTCGCTTCTCTGGCGCCTGTGGCCTGTCCCTGCGCGCGCAGCGCGTGCGGACGTGGCAAGCGTGTGCGGTGTGGTCGCGGCTGCTGCGTACGCGGTCCTCGCCGGATTCTCCGTTCCGACGCAGCGCACGCTGGCGATGCTCATCGCGGCCTGCGCCGCTAATTTCCTTCGCCGCTCGTCGCCGGCAGCCCACGTGCTGGCCGGCGCGCTGCTCGCGGTCCTGCTGCTCGATCCGCACGCCGCGCTCTCGCCAGGCTTCTGGCTGTCGTTCTGTGCCGTCGCCGCGATTTTCCTCGCGCTCGACGGTGCACGCCGCGGACGCTCGTGGCTGGAAGAGTTCCTGCGCACGCAGGCGGCGGTCACGGTCGCCCTCGCACCGGTCACGCTGGCGCTGTTCGGCTCGATCTCCCTCGTCGCGCCGCTCGCAAACCTGGTCGCGATACCGCTTTTCAGCCTGTTGCTCGTCCCAATTACGCTCGCCGCACTGGCGCTCCTCGCGGTGTACGCACCTCTGGGTGAGGCTCTGCTGCGGCTCTGCGCCGCGCTCTTCGAAGCTACCTGGCCGTCGTTCGAGTGGCTCGCAGAGCTTCCCTGGGCCCTCGTGTATCTGATGCCGCCCCAGCCGTGGCTGTTCGGCGGGCTCATCGTCGCTTCGCTCGTAGCGCTCGTGCCGCTGCCCTGGCGACTGCGAATACTCGGCGTCGCTTTCCTCTTGCCCCTCGCGTTTCCCCGCAGCCCGGCACCACCCGCAGGGGACTTCGACGTTCACGTGCTCGACGTAGGCCAGGGCCTCGCGGTGGTCGTTCGCACTCACCGGCACGTGCTTCTCTACGACACGGGGCCGGCGTTTCGGAGCGGAACGTCGGCGGGAGACCTGGCCGTGGTGCCATTTCTGCGGCACGAGGGATTGCCCCGCATCGACATGCTGGTGCTGAGCCACGCGGATCGCGATCACACCGGCGGTGCCGCGGCAGTCCTGGCTGCCCTGCCGGTGGTCGCGACCCGGCACGGAGCGGGCGTTGCAGTCGCTGATGTGGAAGCCGCCGGTGTTGAGGTTGCCGGTGTTGAGGTCGCTGCTGCGGATACCCGGCCCTGCGCGCGCGGCGAGAAATGGACTTGGGACGGAGTGCAATTCGAGTTCCTGCATCCGGAAGGACGTCCGGAAGAACATCCGGAAAAAGGAGATGCCGCGCAGCGCAGTGGCGACAGAGGAGCCTGGTCCGACAACGACAGTTCCTGTGTGATGCGCGTGGCCTCTGCGACGCACTCGCTCCTGCTGCTCGGAGACATCGGCACCCGCGTGGAGAAACGCCTGCTGGCCGGTGGCCTGCTTGCACGTGGCCCGCCGGCGGATGGCCTGCCGCACGGCGTCGACGTGCTGGTCGTCCCGCATCACGGCAGTCGCAGCTCATCCGGCGAAGAGTTCGTGCGTGCCGCGAGCCCGCGCCTGGCGATCGTGTCGGCCGGGCACGGCAATCGCTGGCGCTTCCCGCACGATGAGGTCGTGGAGCGCTGGTGCGCTTCCGGTGCCGCGGTTCTCGAAACAGCCGAGTGGGGTGCGATCACCCTGCGACTGCGAGCCGAAGGCTCGGTCGACGGGCGGGCGATGCAGCCTCGCAGCTGGCGGGCCGAGCACCGCCGCTACTGGCACGCGCCGGCGGCACGAGCGGGCCTCTCACGCTGCCCCGGCGGGGCGGCCGTACCGGCGCAAGGCGCGGTCCGGTATCATCCGGCGCCATCGTCAATGCGATGGGCATCCGCCGAGGAACGCGCGCAGCATGTGGGAAATCGTCCGGGCCGGCGGGCCTTTCATGTGGCCCCTGATACTGTGCTCGATCGGCGCCGCCGCCATCGTCCTGGAACGGCTGTGGACGCTGCAGCGCAAGCGCGTGCTGCCCGGCGAGCTCACCGATCAGGTCTGGAAGTGGCTCAGCGCCAATCAGGTCAACGACAAGCTGATCGCCGCGCTCGAGCAGAACTCGCCGCTCGGCAAGGTGTTGGCCGTGGGTCTCGCCAATCGCCACCGCCCGCGCGAAGTCATCATCGAGCGGCTGCAGGACACCGGCCGGCACGTGGTCCACGAGCTCGAGCGCTTCCTCAACACGCTCGGCACCATCGCCACCATCGCGCCGCTCCTGGGCCTGCTCGGCACCGTCACCGGCATCATCAATTCCTTCAGTGCCATCTCCACCGGCGGCATGGGCGACCCGCGTGTGCTCTCGGCGGGCATCTCCGAATCCCTTCTGGCCACGGCAGCCGGACTGTGCGTGGCGATTCCCTCGCTGTTCGCCTACCGCTTCCTGCGCGGCAAGGTGGACCGCATCGTTATCCAGATGGAAAAGGAAGCGATGAAACTCGTCGAGGCCATCGAGGCCGGCGACGAGCGCACGGGCGAGTCGCGGGCACGGGCGCGCGCGTCGGGGTGAGACGGCCATGATGCTCAAGCCTCGTCAGAAGGAGGAGCCCGAGATCCAGCTCATCCCGATGATCGACGTGATCCTGCTGCTCCTGATCTTCTTCATGGTCTCGAGCACGTTCTCGTTCGAGGGCCGCGTCAAGGTGCAGCTGCCGCAAGCGAGCGCGGCGCCGCTCACGACGCCGACCGCCGATCCGATCGTGGTGACGGTGACCGCGCAGGGCGCTTATCGCGTCAACGAGCGCGGCCTGATCAACAACAGCGCCGATACGCTGCGCGCCGCGCTGCTCAAGGCAGCAGGCACCACGCGTCGCATTCCAGTCACCATCCGCGCCGATGCGCGCGCTACGCACCAGGCGGTGATCACGGCGATGGACGTCGTCGGCCGTCTCGGCTTCTCGCAGATCAACATCGCCACCGTCAACGAGCGCACCGGCGGGTGAACGCCGAGGCACGCGAAGCGGCCGAGCCCTCGCGGGATTCGCGCGCGGGTGCTTCGCCCGGTTCAGGGGCCCGTCTGGCCCTCGCCGACGACGCGATGCATGTCTACCGGCGCCTTCTCGGTTACGCGCGTCCGCACTGGGGCATGTTCTCGATCGGCGTGGTCGGCATGCTGATGTTCGCGGCCAGCGACGCGGCGCTGGTGTGGCTGGTGAAGGAATTCTTCAGGGGCGCGTTCGTCAAGCCCGACCCGCGCATCCTGGCGCTGGTACCGCCGGCAGTGTTCATCCTGTTCCTGGTGCGCGGCATCGGCGACTACGTGTCGAACTATTTCCCGGGCTACGTCGGCCGGCAGGTCATCAAGGCCATGCGCGGCCAGCTGTTCGCGCACTACCTGCGCCTGCCGACCCTGTATTTCGACCGCCAGGCTTCGGGCGAGATGCTGTCGCGGCTCACCTACAACACCGAGCTGGTGGCGGAAGCGACCACGAATTCCATCACGGTGATGATCCGCGACACGCTGACCATCGCCGCCCTGATCGGGCTGCTGTGCTACATCAACTGGCGTCTCGCGCTGTTCAGTTTCATTGCCGCGCCGCTGATCGCGTGGCTGATGCAGTTCGCCAACCGCACGTTCCGCCGCTACAGCTCGCGCATCCAGAGCTCGATGGGCGACGTGACGCGCGTGGCCAAGGAGGCGATCGACGGGCAGCGCCTCATCAAGGTGTTCAACGCGCAGGAGTTCGAGGGGCGCAGTTTCGAGGGCGTGAACGAGCGTAACCGCCACAACCACATGCGCCTGATCATGGCCAAGTCGATATCCAATCCGGTGGTGCAGCAGATCGCCGCGCTCGGCCTGGCCAGCGTCATGTACGTGGCCATCCAGCAGGTCCTCAGCGCCGAAATGAAGGTCGACGAGTTCATCGCCTTCATCGGCGCGCTGTTGATGATCACTGCACCCTTGCGCCGGCTGGTGAACGTGAGCGGCCCGCTGCAGCAGGGCATCGCGGCGGGCGCGAGCGTATTCGAGGTGCTCGACGTGCCGGTCGAGGACGCGGGCGGCGGGTTGCGCCTGCCGCGGGCGCGCGGCGACGTGGAGTATCGCGACGTGTCCTTCGAGTACGCCGCCGAAAAAGGGACGGTGCTGCGCAACGTCAGTTTCAGGGCGCGGCCCGGCGAGCGCGTGGCATTCGTCGGCAAGTCGGGCAGCGGCAAGTCGACGCTGGTCAGCCTGCTGCCGCGCTTCTACGACCCCGTGACGGGCAATATCCTGCTCGACGGTCACGACGTGCGCGAATACGCCCTCGGCGACCTGCGCGACCAGGTGAGTTTCGTCGGCCAGGACGTGGTCCTGTTCAACGACAGCATTCGCGCCAACATCCTGTTCGGGCGCGAGAACGTTCCCGAGGAAGCGCTGCAGGCCGCGGTCCGCGCCGCGCACGTCCAGGAGTTCGCCAGCGAGCTGCCGCAGGGCCTCGACACGCCGGTGGGCGATCGCGGCGGCCTGTTGTCCGGTGGACAACGCCAGCGCATCGCGATCGCGCGCGCGCTGCTCAAGGACGCGCCGGTGCTGATCCTCGACGAGGCCACGTCGGCGCTCGACAACGAATCCGCGCGCCACATCCAGGAGGCGCTCGACGAGCTGATGCACAACCGTACGACACTGGTCATCGCGCATCGGCTCGCCACCATCGAAAGCGCCGACCGCATCGTCGTCCTGTCCGACGGTGTCCCGGTCGAGACCGGTACTCATCAGGAACTGCTCGCGCGCGACGGTCACTACGCCGCGCTGCACCGATTGCAGTTCAATGCCTGACCGGGCGTACGGCTGGCTGCAACGGGTCTGGTACGGAGACGCGCTCGGCGGCGTCGTGCTCGTGCCTCTGTCGTGGCTGTTCGCCGCGGTGGTTGCGCTGCGCAGCGCGCTCTACCGCACGGGCATCCTGCGCTCGCATGCGGTCGGCAGGCCGGTCGTCGTGGTCGACAACATTTCGGTCGGCGGCACCGGCAAGACGCCGCTCACCATCGCGCTCGCCGAGCGCCTCGCGGCGCACGGCTTGCGGGCAGGGGTCGCCTCACGCGGCTATGCGGGCGCCGGCGGTGAAGCGCGCATCGTTCACGCGGGCAGCGAGGCCGCCGACGTTGGGGACGAACCGCTGCTGATAGCACAGTCGGGCCATGCGCTCGTGGCCGTGAGCGCGGATCGCGTCGCGGCGGCACGACTGCTGGTGGAGCAGGGGTGCGATGTGATCGTCGCGGACGACGGCTTGCAGCACCTGCGCTTGCAGCGCGACGTGGAGGTCGTCGTGGTCGACGGCGAGCGGGGCCTGGGCAACCGCCGATTGCTGCCGGCCGGCCCGCTGCGCGAGCCTCCGGCGCGACTGGAGACGGTGGACATGGTCGTGGTCAACGGCGGCGCGTCCGCGGATCTGCTTCCCGGGCTCGCCGATCCGCGGCGCACGATCGGCATGGTGCTGGAGGCGACGGAAGCGGTAGCGCTCGTTCGGGGCGGCGGCGCGCGTTCGCTGAGCGATTTCAGCGGCCAGCGCGTGCACGCTCTGGCGGCGATCGGCAATCCCGGGCGTTTCTTCACGCTCCTGCGCCGCCACGGAATCGATCCCGTGGAGCACCCGCTGGCCGACCACGCGCCGCTCGACGCGCAGTCAATCCGTTTCGACGACGATCTGCCGGTCCTGATGACCGAGAAGGACGCGGTGAAATGCCGGGCAGTTGCAGACCGCCGGCACTGGGCGGTGAGAGTGGCGCCCGTGTTCGCAGGCAACGGGCTGGAGCGACTGGAGCGGCTGGTGCTCGAGCGCGTCGCGCGAAAGGGAGCCCGGCCCTAGCGACGTTTCTTCTTGCGCGGCGCGCCGCCGTCCTCGCCGATGTCGTAGTCGTCGAAGTCGCTGAGCATTTCGGCGGTGTGTTTGTCTTCGCGCAGCCGTTCGAGTCGCCGCCACGCCGGATCGGCGATCTTCGGCCCGCGTCGCTTCAGCGACTCGAGCCCCTTGATGAGGTGGTCGACGTCGACATCTTCGCCGCCGCTGTCGCCGGCTTCGGCGACTTCCTCGGCGTCGTCCTCGTCGAATTCCTCCGACTCGCTCTTCTCGTTCATCGCCTACGGTAGCCCGTTTGCTCGCTGGCGTTGACCGCGACTCGCCGGCTTATAAGACGAATCGAAAGACGAGGCAAGAGCATGCTTGGCGGGTGTGGGCGCCGAAAACGCGTCAATGCGAACTGTGTCACCCTCGTTCGCCCGGGATGTGAGCCGGTTCGCGCGTTCGGGGCGGGGTGTCGCGGCGCCGCGTCAGGCGGCCCGCGCGCTCAGCCAACCAGCTCGTTCAGTTGGAATATGGGCAGGAGCAGCGCGAAGACGATGCCCATGACGATCAGGCCCATGAAGACGATCAGGGCGGGGCCCAGCAGGCCGAGGAGCGCGCCGATCAGGCCGTCGAGCTCGCGCTCCTGGTTGGTGGCGGCGCGATCGAGCATCGCTTCCAGCTCGCCGCTGGTCTCGCCGCTGGAGATCAGGTGAATGGTCATGGGCGGGAACAGCTTGCTCGCGCCGAGCGAGCGGCCGATCGGCGATCCCTCGCGGATGCGCGCGCTGGCTTCCTCGACGGCTTCGCGCATCGGCACGTTCGTAACCACTTCGCCGCTGATGCGCAGGCTTTCCAGCACCGGTACCGCGCTCGCCGTGAGGATGCTGAAGGTGCGCGTGAAACGCGCGGTGTTGAAGCCGCGCACCAGCCGCCCGACGAGGGGCAGCCGCAGCTGCCAGTGGTGATACCCGCGGCGCGGCCCCTCCTGGCTCAACCAGCGGCGCAGTAGCCAGATGCCGACACCGAGGGCGATCACGATATAGACGCCGTACTCGCGCGCGATGTCGCTGGAACCGATGAGGATCTGGGTGGCGATGGGCAGCTCGCGCTGGGTGCTCTCGAACACGCCGACCACCTTCGGCACCACGTACACGAGCAGCACCGAGACGATGAGGAAGCACATCGTCGTCAGCGCGATCGGGTAGACGAGGGCGGTGGTGATCTTCTGGCGGATGACCTGCCGGTTTTCCGTGTAGGCGGCCAGGCGCTCGAGGACGTTGTCGAGCTTGCCCGACTGCTCGCCGGCAGCGACAGTCGCGCGGTAGATCTCGGGAAAGACCTGCGGGAACTCCGAGAACGCATCGGCAAGCGTGTGGCCTTCCATCACGCGCGAGCGCACGCCCAGCAGGATGCTCTTGATCCGCGGCCGCTCGCTTTGCTGCGAGACTGCCAGCAGCGATTCTTCGAGGGGCAGGCCCGAGCGCACCAGTGTCGCGAGCTGCATCGTGAGGAGCGAAAGCTCCATGGCCGAGATGCCGCGACGCAGGCCGAACCCGGAGGCGCGTTTCGCTTCGGTACGCGCGACCTCTGCCACGCTCATCGGCAGCAGCTGCTGCTCGCGCAGGAGCTGGCGCACGTGCCGCGCGGTATCGCCTTCGAGAATTCCCTTGCGCTCGCGACCGGTGGCATCGACCGCGGTGTACTCGAACGCCCCCATCGCTTCGGCCTGCCCTCAGTCCTCGCGCGTGACGCGCAGGAGCTCTTCGAGGGAGGTGTCGCCCATCAGCACCTTGGCGCGACCGTCGTCGCGGATGCTCGGGCTCAGGGTGCGCGCGTGCCGCTCGAGCTCGTGCTCGCCGGCGCCGTCGTGGATCATCGTGCGCATCGCGTCGTCGACGGAGACGAGCTCGTAGATCCCGGTGCGACCGCGATAGCCGCCGCCGGCGTCGGCACCGGGCCGGTACAACGTGGGCGTGTCCGCATCGGACTCGAGGTTGAGCAGGCGTCGCTCGTACTCGCCACCCTCGTAGCCCTGGCGCGAGTCCGAGTTGAGAACGCGCACCAGGCGCTGGGCCAGCACGCCGATCAGCGACGAAGAAAGCAGGAAGGGCTCGATCCCCATGTCGCGCAGGCGCGTGACTGCACCCACGGCGGTGTTGGTGTGCAGCGTCGAGAGCACCAGATGGCCGGTGAGGCTCGCCTGCACGGCGATCTGCGCCGTCTCGATGTCGCGGATCTCGCCCACCATCACCACGTCGGGATCCTGGCGCAGGATGGCCCGCAGGCCGCGCGCGAAGGTCATCTCGACCTTGGTGTTCACCTGCGTCTGGCCGATGCCGTCGATGTAGTACTCGATCGGGTCCTCGACCGTCATGATGTTGCGCGTGTTGTCGTTGATGCGCTCGAGCGCCGCGTACAGCGTGGTGGTCTTGCCGGAGCCGGTCGGGCCCGTGACCAGGATGATGCCGTGCGGCTTGTGGATGAGATCGTCCATCGTCGCCTGTGTGCGCACGTCCATGCCGAGCGAGGCGAGGTCCAGGCGGCCGGCCTGCTTGTCCAGGAGCCGCAGCACCACGCGCTCGCCGTGGCCGGCGGGAATGGTCGAGACACGCACGTCCACCGCGCGTCCGGCGATGCGCAGGCTGATGCGGCCGTCCTGCGGCAGGCGCTTCTCGGCGATGTCGAGCTTGGACATCACCTTGATGCGCGACACCACCAGCGGCGCCACGGCGCGGCGCGACTGCAGAACCTCGCGCAGGACGCCGTCGACGCGAAAGCGCACGACCAGGCGGTTCTCGAACGGCTCGATGTGGATGTCCGAGGCGTTTTCCTTCACTGCCTGCGTGAGCACCGCGTTGATCAGGCGGATGATCGGTGCGTCGTCCTCACTCTCGAGCAGGTCGGAAGGCTCGGGCAGCTCCTGTGCGAGATGGGCGAGATCGGTGGTCTCGTCCAGACCCTCGACCATCTGCATCGCGGCGCTCGAGCCCGCTTCGTAGGCTTTGCGCAGCAGGCCGTCGAACGTATCGGAATCGACGCGCTCCAGGCGCAGCGTCATGCCGAGGAAGCGGCGCACTTCGGCGATGCTCTGCGGCGACGCGCCGACGCGATAGACCGCCTCGGCTACGCCGTCGGCGACGCGCTTGACGAGCACGCCGTGACGCTTGGCGAAAGCGAACGAGAGTTTGCGTTCGACGACAGGGGCAGAGGCGGATGCGATCGCAGCTTCCATGTTCTCGCGTTACGACTCCGGCGGCATCGTCGGTGACGGCCGCGGTTGCGTCCCGGGCTCGGGCTCCGGAGGCCGGCGCGGATTGGCGGTGGGCGGCGCTGGCTGTCCTGCCGGCGCGCGCGGCGTGGCCGATGGTTCGTTCGGCGCCGACTCAGCCGGCGGCGAGGAGGGCGCCGATGAATCAAACGGCGTGGGGTTGGTGTTGGCGGGCGGCAGCGGCGGAAGCAGCGGCTGCTTCTCGAACGGCAGCAGGCGCACTTTGCCGTTGCCCATCTTCGACTGCGTGTCGCGGATCAGGTTGTACTTCTGGTTGGTCTCGATCGCGGTCTGCTCGCCGGTGCGCAGGATCTTGGGCTTGATGAAGACCATGAGCATGGTCTTCTCCTTCTGCGAGTCGCTCACCTTGAACAGGTTGCCGAGCAGCGGGATGCGCCCGAGGAAGGGGACGCGCGACTCGCCGCCCTGGACGCGGTCGCGCATCAGCCCGCCGAGCACGAGGATGGCGCCGTCCTCGACCAGCACGTTGGTGGAGATGGTGCGCTTGATGGTGACGACGTCGACGGCACCGGCCACGGCGTCGGCGATGTCCGAGGACTCCTGCTCGATCTTGAGCTGGATGGTGGTGCCCTCGCTGATCTTGGGCGTGATCTTGAGGATCGTGCCCACTTCCTGGCGCTGGATGGTCTGGAACGGCGTGACTTCGCCGCCGCCGGTGCCCTGGCCGGTGTTGGTGAACTGGCCGGTGATGAACGGCACCTCGCGCGCGTCCTTGATCTGCGCTTCCTGGTTGTCCATGGTCAGGATGTGCGGCGTCGCGATGATGTTGGTCTCGGAGTCCGAGCGCAGCGCCTTGAGGATCGCGGCGAAGCTCGTGCCGTTCTCGCGGATGCGCCCGCCGCCCATCGTGAAACCCGTGAGGCGCGCAGGATTGGCGCCGGTGGGATTGTCGATGGCGGCTGCGACGTCGATGATCGTGGTGCCCGCCTGCCCGATCGGGTTGATGAAACCGCCGACGGCGAAGTTGTCCTGCGAGCCGTCGACCAGCCAGTTGACGCCGAGCTCCGCGGCCCTGCTCGTGGTCAGGTCGACGATGATCGCCTCGACCTCCACCTGCTCGCGACGCACGTCGAGCTTGTCGATGATCTGCATCAGCGAACGCATGATCTTCGGCGGCGCGGTGATGATCAGCGCGTTCGTCTCGGGATCTGCCCAGATCGTCGTGTTCTTGTCGAGCTGCGTGACGCCGCCTCCGGGAGCGCCGCCGCCACCCGCCGGAGGCGCACCGGCCTGCACCGCCGCGGTCGCAGTTGCCTGCTCCTTCAGCTTGCTGGCGATCTTCTCGGCATCGGCGTAGCGCAGGTAGCGCACCTGTGTGTCGCCGCCCGCTTCGAGCGGCGTGTCGAGGTGCGTGACCAGCGTCTTCAGGCGCAGGCGTGAGGATTTTTCGCCGCTCACCAGCACGCTGTTGGTGCGCTCGTCGGCCACCAGCTTGACGCCGGCGCCGCCTTCGGCCTGTGCACCCGGCGGATAGAGGATGTTGACCACGCGCACGACGTCGGCGGCCGAGGCGTGCTCGAGCGGAATGACGTCGACTTCCTCGTCGCCGGCCTGGTCGATGCGCCGGATGATGCGGATCATCCGGTTCACGTTGTTGGCGCGGTCGGAAATGATCAGCATGTTCGAGGACGGGTAGGCCGCGAGGTGGCCGTATTGCGGAATCAACGGCCGCAGGATCGGCACCAGCTGCGCGGCGCTCACGTTGCGCACCGCGATGACGTGGGTGACGATTTCGTCGGAAGTCGCGCTCACCTGGTCGGGCAGGTCGTTCGCCGGCACCTGCCGCGCGTTGGCGTCCGGGATGATCTTGATGACCTGGCCGGTCGGCACGGCCACGAAGCCGTGCACCTGCAGGATCGCCAGGAACGCCTCGTAGAACGCGTCGGGCGTGAGCGGCGTCGAAGAAATCATCGTCACCGTCGCGCGCACGCGCGGGTCGATGATGAAGTTCTTCTTGGTGAGCTCCGCGACGGCCTCGACGATGACGCCGAGGTCGGCTTCCTTGTAGTTCGGCGTGACGGTGGGTTCGCTCTGCGCGCCCACGAGACCGGCCGCTGCCAGCAACAGGCCGAGGCCCATTGCCCTGACACCCGTCGTTCTTGTTTTTGTGTTGTTCATGGGGTGTGGTCGTTTCTCACGCATGTCCGTAGGTCATTGCTCGATCGGCGGCTCGGGCATCGGCGGCTGCTGGTCCATCGGTACCATGGGATCGGGACTGCCCTCGGCCAGTTCCTGGGCCTGGTTGGCGAGTTGCGCCATGTTGAGCGTCAGCTCCTGCGGCCGCCCGTTGCGCTCCACGATCACGCGCACCGAGTCCGCGCTGCCGATGGAACGGAAGATCTCCATGCCGCGCGCGGGATCGTCGAGCGGCGTGCCGTTGATGGTCATGACCAGGTCCCCGGGACGCAGGCCGAGTTTCGCGAACGCCTGGCGGTTGCGGCCGGGGTAGACGCGATAGCCGCGCTGTACGCCGTTGGCGAATACCGGCTGCGGGCGCATGACTTCGGCCACCGAACCCGGGTCCTGCGCGATCATGCGCCGCACGCGGTCGGCGAAACCGCCGCCGCCGCCCGGCCCGTCGTCGCCGCGAGGCGGCACGACCGAAGAGGTGCGGATGCCGGCAGCGCCGCCCTCGAACTTGCGCGGCAGCATCAGCGCCTCGAGCTGGCCGTTGCGATCGAGGATCACCCGATCCGGATAGACGGCGTGCAGCTTTGCGCCGCCGCCGGCGACGTTGTCGCCCACCGAATACACTTTCGCCGTCTGCGTCGTTTCGCCGATGATTCCCAGGCCCTGCTTCGGATCGCTCGAGGCGATCGTGCCCGCGAGCACCAGTGTGAGCGAGGTCTGCGGTGCGTCGGCCGGATCCTGCGCACTGCCCGCATCGGCAACGCCGAACAGATGCGCGTTCAGGATGCTCTGCACGTTGACCGTGCGGCGGACTGCACCGTCCGGCGCTGGCGGAATCGTGATGACGGGCGCGGGCTGCGGAATGAGGTCCCGAACGATCAAAGCCGCCTGCACTCCAAGCAGGATGCCCAGCGTCCACGTGACGACCGCCGGCAATCGCGGGGCGATGCGCGCGAGCAGCAGCTCGGCGGAGCTGCCCCGTAGGCTGCTGGTCATAGGGCTCGAATTCATCTGGAGAGCTGCCGCGGACCCCGATTGAATAGTTGATCTGCGCCGCAGCGCTTCGGGTAATGATACGAGTTCCCGTGTTGTGCTCTCAAGCAATTGTTTTGTCTTGCATTAACGACAAACGCCCCGAGCCGCATTCTGTTCATTCAACGCAGGATGCGCGGGTTCGGGGTCAGGGTGCGGGCCACGCGGCCTGCAACCTTGTAATGGCCGGGGCATCGCCCTATAAATCGGCGACGCATGAGCGAGGAAGAGCAGGGTCAAAATGGCTCCGGCCTGCTGGTCGAGGAAGCCAAGCCGCGAGTCAAACGACCGCCGCTGTACCAGGTCGTGCTGCTGAACGACGACTACACGCCCATGGAGTTCGTCGTCGACGTGCTGGAGCGCATCTTCAGCCTGGATCGCACCACCGCGACGCGGGTGATGCTCGAGGTGCACACCAAGGGCAAGGGAGTGTGCGGCGTGTTCACCTTCGAAATTGCGGAAACCAAGGTGGCACAGGTCACGGCGTACTCCCGCCAGCACCAGCATCCTCTGCTCTGTACGATGGAGGAGGCACAGTAGGAATGGTTACGAACGAGGGAACCGAGAGTGCTCAGTAGCGAGCTCGAATATTGTCTCAACGAGGCCTTCCAGGGCGCACGCGAGGCGCGTCATGAGTTCATGACCGTCGAGCACCTGCTGCTCTCGATCCTCGACACGCCCAAGGTGCGCGAGGTTCTGCGCGCCTGCGGTGCGGACACGCACAAGCTGCGCCAGCAGCTCAAGGAATTCATCGACGAGACCACCCCGCGCCTGCCCGAGGACGACGATCGCGAAGTGCAGCCGACCCTCGGTTTCCAGCGCGTGCTGCAGCGCGCCGTGTTCCACGTGCAGTCGAGCGGCAAGAAAGAGGTCTCGGTCGCCAACGTACTGGTGGCGATCTTCTCCGAGAAGCAGTCGCACGCCGCGTACCTGCTGGGCATGCAGGACGTCGCACGCCTCGACGTCGTCAACTACATCTCGCACGGCCTGTCGAAGGTCCCCGAGGAGCGCCTCGACAAGGAGGAGGCGCAGGGCGGCGAGCCGGAGCGCGAGGCCGAGGGCGGCTCGAGCGCGCTGGAAAAGTACGCCACCAACCTCAACAAGCAGGCGCTCGACGGCAAGATCGATCCGCTGATCGGCCGCAAGACCGAGGTCGAGCGCACCATCGAAATCCTGTGTCGCCGCCGCAAGAACAACCCACTGTACGTGGGCGAGGCGGGCGTGGGCAAGACGGCGATTGCCGAAGGCCTGGCGCGGATGATCGTCGAGGAGAAGGTGCCCGACGTCCTGAGCGACTGCACGATCTACGCGCTCGACATGGGCGCCCTGATCGCGGGCACCAAGTATCGCGGCGACTTCGAGAAGCGGCTGAAGGGCGTGCTCGCGGAACTGAAGAAGAACCCGGGCGCCATCCTGTTCATCGACGAGATTCACACGGTGATCGGCGCCGGCGCGGCCTCGGGCGGCGTCATGGACGCTTCCAACCTCATCAAGCCGGTGCTCGCCAACGGCGAGCTGCGCTGCATCGGCTCGACCACGTACCACGAATACCGTGGCATCTTCGAAAAGGATCACGCGCTCGCGCGGCGCTTCCAGAAGATCGACGTCACCGAGCCGAGCGTCGCGGAGACCGTGGACATCCTCATGGGGCTGAAACCCAAGTTCGAGGAGCACCACGGGGTGATGTATGCGGACGAGGCGCTGAAGGCCGCCGCGGAGCTGGCCGCGCGCCACATCAACGACCGGCACCTGCCCGACAAGGCGATCGACGTGGTCGACGAGGCAGGCGCGAGCCTGCGGCTCAAGCCACTCGCCGAGCGAGCCACCACGGTCACCGTCGAGCACGTCGAGAACGTCGTGGCACGCATGGCGCGCATCCCGCCGAAGAGCGTGTCGATGTCCGATCGCGACCTGCTCAAGAACCTCGAGCGCAATCTCAAGCTCACCATCTTCGGGCAGGACCGCGCCATCGAGGCACTGGCCAGCGCGATCAAGATGTCGCGCTCCGGGCTCGGCGACCAGCGCAAGCCCGTGGGTTCGTTCCTGTTCTCCGGTCCCACCGGTGTCGGCAAGACCGAGGTCACGCGTCAGCTCGCGCTCGCCATGGGCGTGGAGTTCGTGCGCTTCGACATGTCCGAGTACATGGAACGGCACACCGTGTCGCGCCTGATCGGGGCGCCGCCGGGCTACGTCGGTTTCGACCAGGGCGGGCTGCTCACCGAGGCGATCACCAAGCATCCGCACTCGGTGCTGCTGCTCGACGAGATCGAGAAGGCGCATCCGGACGTGTTCAATCTGCTGCTGCAGGTGATGGACCACGGCACGCTCACCGACAACAACGGCCGCAAGGCGGATTTCCGCCACGTCATCATCGTCATGACGACCAACGCCGGCGCGCAGGAGATGAGCCGCCCGTCCATCGGCTTCCTGCAGGCCGACAACGCGCCCGACGGCATGGAGGCGATCCGCCGGCTGTTCTCACCCGAGTTTCGCAACCGCCTCGACGCGATCATCCAGTTCAATTCGCTCGACCCGATCACCATCGAGCGCGTGGTCGACAAGCTGCTGGTCGAGGTGGAGGCGCAACTCGAGCAGAAGGGCGTTGCGATCACCGTCGACGACGCGGCGCGGGCGTGGATCGCACGCAAGGGCTACGATCCGAAGATGGGCGCGCGGCCGATGGCGCGCCTGATCCAGGACCAGATCAAGCGCCCGCTGGCCGAGGATCTGCTGTTCGGCAAGCTGGTCGACGGCGGTCACGTGCGCGTGACCATCACCGAGGACGGAGAGAGCCTGCTGTTGCTCGCCCGCGCTTCGCAGGAGCCGGAGCTGATCAGGCAACAATAAGATTGCGCCGGACGAGGGGGAGGGATGATGGTTGCACGACGCGCGGCACTGGCCGTGCTGCTCGCTTTCATGGCCGGCTCGGCCTGGGCCGATCTCGGTTCTGCGTTCCGGGCCTACGACGCCAAGCAACTCGACAAGGCGTACGCGGAGTTCCGCTCGCTCGCGGAGCTCGGTAGCCCGCTGGCACAGCTCAATACCGGAATGATGCTCATGAGCGGCGAGGGTGTGAAACCCGACGCCGTGCAGGGCCTGGGCTGGGTGCTGTCGGCGCAGGACAACGGCTCCGGCGTCGCCGGCAACATGCTCAAGGAAGTGGAGAGCAAGTTCAACGCACAGCAGAAGAGCGCGGCCCAGGAGCTGGTGGCCCGGTGGGGCAAGGCGGCGATTCGCGAACGCCTGTTTCCCGCCGCGCCTGATGCGACGATCGCGCGACGGCTGCAGGCAGCGCGCGCCGTCGAGCCCCTGCGGGTGGAGATTCCCGATCGTGCCCGCGTCGAAGGCACCTTCGGTTTCGTGGAAACCGTCGTGATCCTCGGTCGCGACGGACGGGTCCACGACGTCTGGATGACCGCCGAGGTTCCCGAAAACATCTATGGCGTACGGCTGCTCGATGCCATGTGGCGCTGGCGGCTCGAGCCGGCAATGCTCGACGGGTCGGCTGCGGCCGTCGCGAGCACGTTCCGCATGACGTTCGGCATCGTGGGCGAGGACGCGCGCGACATCCCGCGTTTCGTCAAGTTCATGCACGAGCGCCGCGAAGCGGCGAAACAGGGCAAGGCGAGCGTGCAGTACCAGTTCGCGCGCCTGCTCGCCGGTTTCGACGAGCTGCGCGCGGACGAGGGTGAGGCACTGCACTGGCTCGAAGAGTCGGCGCGGCGCGGCTATCCGCCGGCCCAGCAGTACCTCGGCCTGTGCACTCTCACGGGCGACTCGGCATGCCGCGGTTCGCAGGCGGACGGCCTGGACATGATCGCGCGCGCCGCGCAGTCCGGTGACAGCTCCGCCCAATTGCTCCTGGCCATACTCAACCTGCGTTCGGGCGATACTGCGGGCTACCAGCGCGCGATGCTGTGGCTCACGCCTGCGGCGCGCGGTGGCGACTACCAGCCGAGCAAGTATCTTGCTGCGCTGCTTGCCACGGCGCCCGAGACATCGATGCGCGACCCGGCCCGGGCCCGGGCGCTCATGGCGCCTTTCCTGAGCAACTCGACGGCTGTGAAGGATCCGAACCTCTGGCAGGTGCAGGCGGCGGCGCTTGCCGGGCTGGGAGACTACGACGCTGCGGCCGACGCGCAACGCAAGGCGATCGCGCGCGCCGGCTTGCTGGACTGGAATCTCGACGCGATGAACGAGCGCCTGCGCACCTACGGCTCGCGCCAGCCCTGGACCGGCGATCTGCTGGCCCTGAAGGGACTCGACTGGGTGTCGGAAGCGTGGACCAACGAGCTGACCAGCGAAACCTGCGAGGAGACGCCGGAAGGCGGCACGCGGGTGAAGCGCTGCAAACCGCACACGCGGCGGTGAGGGCGACGAGCGATACGTGGCCGGCGGCCGCCGGAAACCTTGGTCAGCGACCGCGGTAGATGATGCGGCCCTTGGTGAGATCGTAGGGCGTCATCTCCACGGTGACCTGGTCGCCCGTGAGGATGCGGATGTAGTTCTTGCGCATCTTGCCCGAGATGTGCGCCGTGACGACGTGCCCGTTCTTGAGCTGCACGCGAAACGTGGTGTTGGGCAAGGTCTCGACGACCTCGCCTTCCATCTGGATTGCTTCTTCCTTCGTCATGCGCTCCGCCGTGGTTTTTCGGGCGCGCGAATTGTGCATACGCGCGCCCCGGGTGTCCACTGGGAACGCGGGAACAGCAGCCAAAGATGCGTGATGTGGTGGAAACGTCAAGAGGCGAAAGGGTTCCAGGTGCCGGCGGCGTGCGGGTGGCAGTGTGCGCCCAGGAGAGCGAGAAACTCGGGGCGTGGGATCGAGCGGCTGCCGAGGCTCTGCAGGTGGGCGTTCGGAACCTGGCAGTCGATGACCCCGATGCCGCGCGCCCGCGCCTCGGCGACGAGCCGCACCAGCGCTACCTTGGAGGCGTCGGTCTCGGCACTGAACATCGACTCGCCGAAGAACACCCGCCCGAGGCACACGCCGTACAGGCCGCCGGCGAGGCGATCCCCCTGCCAGGTTTCCACACTGTGCGCGAGGCCCAGCGCGTGCAGGCGCTGGTAGGCCTCGATCATCTCAGGCGTGAGCCACGTGCCAGGTGCCGCAGCGCGCGGCGCGGCACAACCGGCGATGACGTGGGCGAAGGCGGTATCGAGGCGGGTGACGAAACGATCGCTGCGCAGGACCTTTCTCAGGCTGCGCGAAACGTGCAACTCGTCCGGGAACAGCACGGCGCGCGGATCGGGCGACCACCACAGCACCGGTTGCCCGTCGGAGTACCAGGGAAAGATTCCACGCTCGTAGGCGGCAACCAGCCGGGCGGGGGTGAGTGAGCCCCCGGCGGCGAGGAGCCCGTCGGGCTCGCCGAGTGCGCGCTCGACCGGCGGGAACCAAGTCTGGTCCTCCTCGTCGCCCAGCCAGACGATGCCATTCACTGGTTGACGGCGCGGCCGATGGCGGCGCGATCCTTGTAGGGAACGTGCTGCGCGATCTCGGCGGCATACTCGTCGACTGCGACCGCCTCGCGGCGCAGGTATGCCTCGATCGCGCTCGCAAAGCGGGCATCGCCGATCCAGTGCGCGGACCACGTGAGCGTCGGCTCGAAGCCGCGGCTGACCTTGTGCTCTCCCTGCGTGCCCGGCTCGAAACGCCGCAGACCCTCGCGGATGCAGTACTCGATGCCCTGGTGATAGCAGGTCTCGAAGTGCAGGCTGTGGTGGCCCTCGTTCGCACCCCAGTAGCGCCCGTACAGCGCGTCGGCGCCGCGAAAGCAGATCGCGGCGGCGACCATGCGCTTGCCGCGCAGCGCCGCCTGCACGATCACGCTCTCGGGCAGCGAGCGTGCGATTTCGAGAAAGAATTCCACGCCGAGATAAGGGGTGTGGCCGTGACGCAGGAACGTGTCGCTGTGCAATGCGTGAACCCTGCGCCACTCGGCGGCATCGAGCTCACCGCCGGCCAGCACGCGGAACTCGATGCCCGCCTCGGTGACGCGGCGCCGCTCGCGCCGCGTCTTCTTGCGCTTCTCGGCAGTGAACGTTTCCAGGAAGGCATCGAAGTCGGCGTAGCCCCGGTTGTGCCAGTGGAACTGGCAATCGCGCCGCGGCAGCAGGCCGCGACCGTACAGCTCGCGTGCCTGATCCTCGACGGGGAACAGCACGTGCAGCGAGGACACGTCCTCGTCGGCGGCGTACGCGAGCGCTGCGTCGAGCAACTCGCGCCGCACCGATGCCGCGTCGTCGCCCGGCCGCACCAGCAGGCGTGGTCCGCTCGCGGGCGTGAACGGAACGGCGCTGACGAGCTTCGGATAGTAGTCGAGACCGTGATGCGCGTAGGCCTGCGCCCAGGCGAAGTCGAAGACGAATTCGCCCCAGGAGTGCAGCTTGCGATAGAGGGGAATTGCCGCGCGCAGCGTGCCGCGGCCGCCTTTCTGTGCTGCATCCGCGAGCACCAGGTGACAGGGTTTCCAGCCGCTGTCGGCGCCGACGCAGTGCTGATGCTCCAGCGCCGCCAGGAACTCGTGTCTGAGGAAGGGGGCGCCGTCGCCGATGAGCGCGTTCCACTCCGCGCCCGTCACCTCATCGATGCTGGTGAGAACGCGTGCGTTCATGACATCGGCGTCGTCGGCTCGTCCGTGCGGTGCGGGGCCGCGAATCAGACGCGCGAATCGAGCCTTTCCAGGTACTTGTCGGCATCGAGAGCGGCCATGCAGCCGGTGCCCGCCGAGGTGACCGCCTGCCGATAGACGTGATCGGCGACGTCGCCGGCGGCGAACACGCCGTCCACGCTGGTGCCCGTGGCGTTACCGTCCAGGCCGGCCTTCACCGTGATGTAGCCCTCGCGCATCGCGAGCTGGCCGGCGAACAGCTGGGTGTTCGGAACGTGGCCCACTGCGATGAACACGCCGGTGACCTCGAGGGTGATCGGTCCGACGCCCTCGAGAGGCAGCACGCGCACGCCGCTCACGCCCTTCTCGTCGCCGACGACCTCCTCGACGATGTGGTTCCAGAGGATCGTCACCTTGCCGGCGCGCTCGCGCTCGAAGAGGCGGCCCTGCAGGATCTTTTCCGCGCGCAGCTTGTCGCGCCGGTGGATCAGCGTGACGTGCGCGGCGATGTGCGTGAGGTACAGCGCTTCCTCGACCGCCGTGTTGCCGCCGCCGACCACCGCGACGCGCTGGTTCTTGTAGAAGAAGCCGTCGCACGTGGCGCAGGCGGAGACGCCCTTGCCGCGAAAGCGCTGCTCCGACTCCAGCCCCAGATAGCGTGCCGAAGCGCCGGTCGCGATGATGAGCGCGTCGCAGGTGTAGGTGCCGCTGTCGCCCTTGAGATGAAACGGCCGGCGCGAGAGATCGACGGCGTTCACGTGGTCGAACTGGATCTGCGTCGCGAAGCGCTCGGCATGCGCCTGCATGCGCTGCATGAGCGCCGGCCCCTGCAGGCCTTCGACGTCGCCAGGCCAGTTGTCGACGTCGGTGGTCGTCATGAGCTGACCGCCCTGCTCGATGCCGGTGATCAGCAGCGGCTTGCGATTGGCGCGAGCTGCGTAAACCGCCGCCGAATATCCCGCGGGGCCTGAGCCCATGATGATCAGGCGGCTGTGCTTCGCGCCGTTCTCTGCCATGTATACTTTCCCTCTGTCAGCAAGGGGTGACTTCGCGTCGCCGCGCGTGACGACGATCGCGACGCGCAGTTGAAATGGTACCCCTTGGGGAGAGGCGCGTGCGAGATGGCCTCCGCGATACGACGACCCCGGGACATGGGCATGACGCGCGGCTGTTTCAACCGGACGAAAGTGCGTGTGTGCACGCGCGGCTCATTCGGCGCTTCGCCCGGGACGGGCGCGGGCGATGCGGCACGCGGGCAATGCGGCGCGCGGGCGTTGACACGCGAACCGTGGCACGCGACCAGTGCGGCACACGTCGGCGCGAGGATCCCGTGCGCAGGCAGCGAGGTCGGGGGCACGCGGCCCGGCGCAGGCCGGCCTGAGACGCCTGCTCGGCATCCGGCTTGTCGTGGCCTAGTCGTGACCATTATAATCAATCACTTGAAGAGTTAGTTTCACGTAAATTGCGAGTACACGTTGGCTAGCGTTTCACCTCCCGTATCGCGCGCGCTGCGCGAAGGCGCCCTCTGGATCTTCGGCTTCCTGGCGCTGATCCTGCTCTTCGCGCTCAGCAGCTACGACGCGCACGATCCTGGTTTCTCATCGACCGGCGAAGCCGGCAACGTCAGCAACTGGATCGGCAGGTACGGCGCGCTGATCGCCGACATCTTCCTGCTGCTGTTCGGCAAGCCCGCGTTTCTGTTTCCAGTGATGCTCGGCATCACCGGCTGGGTCGTCTATCGCGCGCAACGCGCCGCCGACGCGGAGGCGAATTCGCGCTCGACGCTGGCGTTTCGCGGCATCGGTTTCGTGCTCACGCTCGCGACCAGCTGCGGTCTTGCAACCCTGCACTGGGACGGCACCGGCTATCCCAACACGGCCGGCGGCGTGCTGGGCTCGCTCGTCGGCGACAGTCTCGCCTCGGGCCTGAGCTATCTCGGCGCGACGCTGCTGCTGCTCGGCATCTGGCTGGCGAGCGTGTCGCTGTTCCTCGGACTTTCGTGGCTCACGGTCATGGATCGTCTCGGTCACTGGACGCTCGCCGGCGCCGGCTGGGTGCGCTCGCGCATCGCAACCGCGCGCACGGTCGCGGAGGGCCGGGAGCGCAAACAGGCGCGCGCCGAGGTGGTGCGCGAGGAACAGAAGAAGACCGCGACCCGCGCGCCGCCGCGCATCGAGCCGGTGGTGGCGCCGATCGAGCGCAGCGAGCGCGTCGAGCGCGAGAAACAGACGAACCTGTTCGAGCCGCCGAAGGCGACCGAGTTGCCGGCGCTGTCGCTGCTCGACGATCCGCCGCCACGCGAGGCCGGATACTCTCCCGAGGCGCTCGAAGCGATGTCGCGCCTGGTCGAGCTGAAGCTGCGCGATTTCGGCGTCGAGGTCGAAGTGGTGGCGGTGCATCCCGGTCCGGTGGTCACGCGCTTCGAGCTGCGGCCGGCGCCCGGCGTCAAGGTGAGCCAGATCAGCAACCTGGCCAAGGACCTGGCGCGCGCGCTCTCGGCGATCAGCGTGCGCGTGGTCGAGGTGATTCCGGGCAAGTCCGTCGTCGGCCTCGAGATTCCCAACGAGAAGCGCGAGCTGGTCACGCTCGGCGAGATCGTGAAGTCGAAGGGCTACGACGAGCTCCCGTCGCCCCTGGCACTCGCGCTGGGCAAGGACATCGGCGGCAATCCGGTGGTCGCTGATCTCGGCCGCATGCCGCACCTGCTGATTGCCGGTACGACCGGCTCGGGCAAGTCGGTCGCGATCAACGCCATGGTGCTGTCGCTGCTCTACAAAAGCACGCCCGAGCACACCCGCCTGATCATGATCGACCCGAAGATGCTCGAGCTGTCGGTGTACGAAGGCATCCCGCAATTGCTCGCGCCGGTCGTCACGGACATGAAGCAGGCGGCCAACGCGCTGCGCTGGGGAGTGGCCGAGATGGAGCGCCGCTACCAGCTCATGGCCGCGCTCGGTGTGCGCAACCTCGCGGGTTTCAACCGCAAGGTGAAGGAAGCGATCGACGCCGACAAGCCGATCAAGGACCCGCTGCTCGCGGCGAAAGCGGCGAGCAACGCCGAGATGACGCTCGGCGACGTGCCGAACCTCACCACCCTCCCGTACATCGTCATCATCATCGACGAGCTCGCCGACCTGATGCTGGTGGTGGGCAAGAAGGTCGAGGAGTTGATCGCGCGGCTGGCGCAGAAAGCGCGCGCCGCCGGCCTGCACCTGATCCTGGCCACACAGCGCCCCTCCGTGGACGTCATCACCGGCCTGATCAAGGCGAACATCCCGGCGCGCGTCGCCTTCCAGGTGTCCGCCAAGGTGGACTCGCGCACCATCCTCGACCAGAGCGGTGCCGAGGCCCTTCTGAGCCACGGCGACATGCTTTACCTGCCGCCCGGTACTTCCGTGCCCTCGCGAGTGCACGGCGCCTTTGTCTCGGATGCCGAGGTACATCGGGTGGTGCACTCCCTGCGCAGTGCCGCCACGCCTGTGTACCTCGACGAAATTCTTTCCGGTCCGCAAGGTCAAATCCCCGGCCTGCCGGGCGAGGATGAAGAAGGCGGCGGAACGGGCGAGGGCGAGACGGAAGGCGAGCAGGACCCGCTGTACGACGAAGCCGTGCGCATCGTGCTCGAGAGCCGCAAGGCCTCGATCTCGGGCGTGCAGCGACGTCTCAAGATCGGCTACAACCGGGCCGCCCGCCTGGTCGAGACCATGGAAGCGGTCGGGCTCGTGGGGCCGCTGCAGGCCAACGGCTCGCGCGAAGTCCTCGCTCCGGCGCCACCGGAGGATTGAACGCTTGAAATTCGTTGCCTCGTTGCCGGCGCTGGCGCTGGCCTTCGTCTGTGCCGCTGCGCCGGGTTCGACACCGTCGGCGCAACCCGCGGCCGCATCGCAACCGTCCGGCAGTGCGGCGGCCGAGTTGGGCCGTTACCTCGACGGACTCAAGAGTTTCGAGGCGCGCTTTCGTCAGACGTTGCGCGGTTCCCGTGCACGCAGCAACGAGGAGAGCACCGGGCGCTTCTATCTCGAAAAGCCCGGCCTGTTTCGCTGGGAGTACGCCAAGCCGAACGAGCAGGTGATCGTTTCCGACGCGGCGAACCTGTGGCTGTATGACGTCGAGCTCGAGCAGGTGACGGTGCGGCCCCTCGATGCCTCGCTCGCTGCGACGCCTGCTTCGCTCCTCGCCGGTCAGACGCGCGTCGCCGACGGCTTCACCATCGAGGCCGCCCCCACGACCGACGGCCTGATCTGGTACGTGCTCACGCCGAAGCGCGTCGATACCGACTTCACGCGCCTGCGGCTCGGCCTGGGCAAGGGCGAGCTGCGCGTCATGGAACTGGAAGACAAGCTGCAACAGCGCACCACGATCGAATTCTCGGACGTCAAGCGCAATCCGCGCCTCGACCCGGCACTGTTTGCATTCAAGCCGCCCGCCGGCGTCGATGTGATCGGCACGCCGCGACGCTGAGCGATGCTGTCGCTTCCCCATGGGCGAGTGCTGCTGGTCGTCGGCTGGTTGCTGGTACTCCTGACTGTTGCGGGTAGCCTGCTGCCTACGCTCCCGAAGGTGAGCGGCGTGCCGGGCGACAAAGTGCTGCACTTCGTCGCTTACTTCGGGATGACGATCTGGTTCGCGGGCCTGTATCCCCTGCGTCGCCTGTGGATCATCGCTGGCGGGTTCGTGCTCCTCGGCGGCCTGCTGGAGATCCTGCAGGGCGCGTTGCTGCCGCACCGGGAGATCAGCGGGTACGACTTCCTCGCGAATTCGGCGGGCATCGCCAGCGCCTGCCTGCTGGCCGTCATCGGCCTGAGTCGCTGGGCGGTGCGCCTGGAAGCCTGGGTGACCCGGCGCGCCGTCGTGAACCGGCCGTGAGCGCACCGCAGGCGGCACGACAGAGCAACGAGCACCGCCCTCTCGCGGATCGGATGCGACCGCGCTCGCTCGACGAATTCACCGGCCAGGCGCACCTCGTCGGTCCGGGCAAGCCGTTGCGGCGCGTGGTGGAAGGCGGTCGCCTGCACTCGATGATCTTCTGGGGGCCGCCGGGCACGGGCAAGACGACCCTGGCGCGACTGCTGGCGGCGAACTGCGGGCACGAGTTCGTCGGCCTTTCCGCGGTGCTGGCCGGTGTGAAGGACGTGCGCGCGGCGGTGGAGCTCGCACGTGGCGTACGCGCGTCGCAGCAGCGCGGCACCGTGCTGTTCCTCGACGAAGTACACAGGTTCAACAAGGCGCAGCAGGACAGCTTCCTGCCGTTCGTCGAGGACGGCACGCTCGTCCTCATCGGCGCGACCACGGAAAACCCTTCGTTCGAGGTGAACAGCGCGTTGCTGTCGCGCGCGCGCGTTTACGTGCTGAAGTCCCTGTCGCGCGAGGACCTCGGCCGCGTGATCGATGCGGCGCTCGCCGACGACCAGCGCGGGCTCGGCGCACTGCACCTCGAGCTGGAGCCGCAGGCGCGCGAACTCATCGTGACGGCGGCAGATGGGGATGCACGCCGGACGCTCAATCTTCTGGAGGTCGCGGCGGATCTGGCCGAGGCTGCGGCGAGTGGCGGCGGGCGCATCACGACGCCAATTGCCGCCGAGGTTGCTTCCGGCGGCTATCGTCGCTTCGACAAGGGCGGCGATCAGTTCTACGACCAGATCTCGGCCTTGCACAAGGCAGTGCGGGGCAGCGATCCGGACGCGGCGCTCTACTGGCTGGCACGCATGCTCGACGGCGGCTGCGATCCTCTCTACATCGCGCGCCGCGTGGTGCGGATGGCAAGTGAGGACATCGGCAACGCTGATCCGCGCGGGCTCGCCGTGGCGCTGGACGCCTGGGACACTTTCGAGCGCCTCGGCTCGCCTGAAGGCGAGCTGGGAATCGCGCAAGCGGTGGTGTACCTCGCGGTGGCGCCGAAGAGCAACGCGGTGTACACGGCGTTCGGCGCGGCGCGCGAGGACGTCGCAGCGTTCGGAACCCTCGACGTCCCGTTGCACCTGCGCAATGCGCCCACGAAGCTGATGAAGGATCTCGGCTACGGGCGCGAATACCGCCATGCGCACGACGAACCGGACGCGTTCGCGGCCGGGGTGCAGTACTTTCCCGAAGCGATGGGACCGCGCACGTATTATCATCCCGTACCGCGCGGGCTCGAGATCAGGATCGCCGAAGCACTGGCGCGCTTTCGCCAGCGCAACAGCGGCGGCGACAAGCAATAGCAGCGCCAGGCGCAGGAAAAATCGCCAGCAATCGCAAGAGCTATCGCAAGCAATAGGGATGAGGCCGTGATCGATCCGAAACTCCTGCGCAGCGAGCCGGACAAGGTGGCTGCGAATCTCGCGCGTCGCGGCTTTCGTCTCGACGTGGCGGCGTTCAACGCGCTGGAGGAACAGCGCAAGGCGGTGCAGATCGAGGTCGATCGGCTGCGCAGCGAGCGCAACACGCAGGCGAAGGCGGTGGGCAAGGCGAAAGCGGGCGGCGAGGACGTTGCGCCGCTGATCGCGCGCTCGGAAGCGCTGAACGCGCAGCTGCAGGAACAGGAAGCGAAGCTCGTACAGCTGCAGGTGGACCTGGAGAAGCTGCAGCTCGGGCTGCCCAACCTCCTGCACGAATCGGTGCCCGAAGGCCGCGACGAGACGGCTAACGTGGAGGTCAGGCGTTGGGGCGAGCCGCGCAAGCTCGCTTTCGAGCCGCAGGACCACGTCGCGCTCGGCGAGGGCGTGCACGGCATGAATTTCGAGGCGGCGGGCCGCATCGCCGGCGCGCGCTTCGTCGTCATGTCGGGTGCGCTGGCGCGCCTGCACCGCGCACTCGCGCAGTTCATGCTCGACCTCCACACCGGCGAGCACGGGTATCGCGAAGTGTACGTGCCGTACCTCGTCAACGCGGCGACGCTCACCGGCACCGGCCAGCTGCCGAAGTTCGAGCAGGACCTGTTCGCTCTGAAAGGGGAGCACGCGTACTACCTGATTCCCACCGCGGAGGTGCCCGTCACCAACCTGGTGCGCGAGGCGATCGTGGACGCAGATCGCCTGCCGGCACGGTTCGTCGCGCACACGCCGTGCTTTCGTTCGGAAGCGGGCTCGTACGGCAAGGACACGCGCGGCATGATCCGCCAGCATCAGTTCGACAAGGTCGAGCTGGTGCAGGTCACGCGTCCGCAGGATTCGTACGCGGCGCTCGAAGAGCTGACCGGGCACGCCGAGAAAGTGCTGCAGCTGCTCGAGCTGCCGTACCGTGTGGTCGCGCTGTGCGCGGGCGACGTCGGTTTCGCCAGCGCGCGCACCTACGATCTCGAGGTCTGGCTGCCGAGCCAGGGCCGCTATCGCGAAATCTCCTCGTGCAGCAACTGCGAGAGCTTCCAGGCGCGGCGCATGCAGGCGCGCTGGCGCAATCCGGAGAGTGGCAAGCCGGAACCCGTGCACACGCTCAACGGCTCAGGGGTCGCCGTGGGCCGGGCGCTGATCGCGGTGATGGAGAACTGCCAGCGCGCCGACGGCAGCATCGACGTGCCTGCGGCGCTGCGTTCCTACATGGGCGGTATCGAGCGCATCAGCGGTTGACCCGCGGCGCGCAGCTTCCCGGCTCGCGCTACGCGCTGCCCGGCTCGCGCCACGCCTGGCGACGGTGCCGCGCGTCACCAGCCACCGTCATGCCTGCAAAGGGCTGGTTGCCCCGTTCCCGCACGTCCTATACGATCGTACAACAGCCGCGGAGAAGGCCATGAATGCGTCGATGCAGCAGGGCGGCGCAGGGAGCGGGCGCCGCCAGGGCCCGTCGCGCGACCCGTCGGACGCCGGGCACGGAGCCGAGGACGCGCGGAGCCTCCCGGCCTGGATCTACCGCGACCCCGAGTTCTTCGAGCTGGAGAAGGAAAGAGTCTTCCGTCCCAGCTGGCAGCTCGTCTGCCACGTCAGCGACATCCCCAATCCCGGCGACTACCACCGCTTCGACTTCCTGGGCGAGGCGGTTTTCAGCGTGCGCGGCGACGACCGCCAGGTGCGCAGCTTCCACAACGTGTGCCGGCATCGCGCCGGGCGACTGCTGGACGCGGCGAAAGGACATTGCGCGCGGCGCATCGTGTGTCCCTACCACGCGTGGTCGTACACGCTCGACGGTCGCCTCGCGTCCATTCCGCAGCGCGAGCATTTCGCCGGCGTGAAACCCGCCGAGCACGGGCTGGTCGCGCTCCAGCAGGAAATCTTCCTCGGCTTCGTCTTCGTCCGTCTGGGCGCGAGCGACGGTCCGAGCGTCGCCGAGATGGCGGCGCCATATGCCGCAGAGCTTGCGGCCTATCGCCTCGAAGACCTGACGCCGCAAGGCCGCGTCACGCTGCGGCCGCGCTCGGTGAACTGGAAGAACGTCGCCGACAACTATTCGGACGGGCTGCACATTCCGGTCGCACATCCCGGCCTGACGCGCCTGTTCGCCGATACCTATCGCATCGAGGCGCAGCCGTGGATCGACCGGATGTCGGGCGAGGTCGTCGAGCAACCCGCGACCCCGCCGCGGCGATCCTCGGAGTGGCTCTACCAGCGCGTTCTGCCGCGCGTCGACTGGCTGTCGCCGGAGCGCAATCGCCGCTGGGTCTACTTCAAGCTCTGGCCCAACGTGGCGTTCGACATCTACCCCGACCAGGTCGACTTCATGCAATTCCTGCCGGTCTCGGCGACGCAGACCGTGATCCGCGAGATCGCCTACGTGCACCGGGACGCGCGCCGCGAAATGCGCGCGGCGCGCTATCTCAACTGGCGGATCAATCGGCGCGTGAACGTCGAAGACAAGGCGCTGATCGAGCGGGTGCAGGCCGGCATGAACTCCGGGAGCTACAGTTGCGGACCGCTCGGCGACAACGAGGTGTGCCTGCGCAGTTTTTCGCGTCGCATGCGCAACCTGATTCCGGCGTGCCGCAACAATGCCGCGCCGGCACGCGGCTGGAGCGCGCAGTGCTGAAGGAAACACCGTTCCACGCGCGCACCGCGCTGCTGATTCGCGGGCAGACGTGGCGCCGCTGGGCCGGCCACGCCGTGGCCAGCGCCTACGACTGGACGCACGATCGCGAGTACGCGGCCGTGCGCAACGCCGCCGCGCTGTTCGATGTATCGCCGCTGCACAAGTATCACCTGCGCGGTCAGGGTGCAGCGCAGCTCCTCGAGCGCATGGTCACGCGCAGCGTCCACAAGATGAAAGTCGGCCAGGTGGGCTACACGCCCTGGTGCGACGCGCACGGCAAGGTGATCGACGACGGCACCGTCACCCGCCTTGCCGACGATGTCTTCCGCCTGACATCGGCCGAGCCGAACCTGCGCTGGATGCACATGAACGCCTTCCGGCTGGACGTGCAGGTGCAGGATGTTTCCGACGAGCTCGGCGCGCTGGCGCTGCAAGGTCCGCTGTCGCGCGCTGTTCTCAACGCGGTCTGCGATCGCCCGGTCGACGCGCTGAAGTATTTCCGGCTGATGGACAACGCCATCGCCGGCGTCGACATCCAGATCTCGCGCACGGGGTACACGGGGGACCTGGGCTACGAGCTCTGGGTCCCTGCGCAACGCGCCCTCGACGTCTGGGACGTGCTGGCGGGCAAGGGGTCCGACTACGGACTCACGCCCGCCGGCATATGGGCGCTCGACGTGGCGCGCATCGAGGCCGGCCTGGTGATGCTCGACGTCGACTATCACTCGTCGCACCGCGCGATGATCGAGGCACAGAAGTCGACGCCGTACGAGTTGTCGCTCGACTGGACGGTGCAGCTGGACAAGGAAGCCTTCAACGGCAAGCGCGCCCTGCAGGAAGAAAAGGCGCGCGGCCCCGCGTGGCGCTTCGTGGGCATCGAGGTCGACTGGGATTCCTTCGAATCGCTGTACACCGCGGTGGACCTGGCGCCCGTCGTACCGACCGTCGCGTGGCGCACCAGCGTGCCGCTGTTCCGGGCCGGCACGCAGGTGGGCTACGCATCGAGCGGCTGCTGGTCGCCGCTGCTCAAGAAGTACATCGCGCTCGCGCACGTGCGTGCGCCGCATTTCGCCCCGGGTACGGCGGTGGAAATGGAGGTCACCGTGGAGCATCAGCGTCGGCGCGCGGGCGCCTGGGTGCGCAAGCTCCCGTTCTTCGACCCGCCGCGCAAGAAGGAATGAGCCGGGAAGGAATGAAATGAGCGCAGCATCCTGGGATGTCATCGTCGTCGGCGGCGGCCACAACGGCCTGGTCAATGCCGCTTACTTGGCACGCGCCGGTCGCAGGGTGCTGGTGCTCGAACGTCGTCCCGTGCTCGGCGGCGCAGCGGTGAGCGAGCAGATCTTCCCCGGGTTCACCTTCTCGGTGTTTTCGTACGTCGTGAGCCTGCTGCGTCCGGAGATCATTCGCGACCTCGAGCTGCCCCGCCACGGCCTGCACATCCTGCCGCTCGAGAGCACGGTGACGCCGCTGGCCAACGGGGACTACCTCGGCGCCTGGGGCGATCCCGACCTCACGCGTCGCGAGATCTACCGGCATTCGCCGCGCGACGCCGAAGCCGTCGTCGAGTACGGCCGGCTCATGGTGCACATGGCGCGCGCCGTGAAGCCGTTGCTCGGCCTCATGCCCCCGGATCCGACATCGCTATCGCCGGGCGACCTGAAGGGCATGCTGTACCTCGGGCGGCACCTGCGCTCGCTCGGCACGGAAAAATTCCACGCGCTCTACAAGATGCTCACCATGAGCTCCGCCGACTATCTGGACGAGTGGTTCGAGTTCGAGCCGCTCAAGGCGACAAAGTCGGCCAGCGGCATCATCGGCACGTTCCTCGGCCCGCGTTCGCCGGGCTCGGCCTACGTGCTGCTGCACCACTACATGGGCGAGATCGACGGCGCATTCCGCGCCTGGGGTTTCTGCAAGGGCGGCAACGGCACGGTGAGTGCCGCGATCGCGGGCGCGGCGCGCGCGCACGGCGCGACGTTGCGCGTCGACGCTGCGGTGCGCCAGGTCATCGTCAAGGGCGGTCGCGCGCGCGGCGTGGTGCTCGAGAGCGGCGAAGAGATCCGGGCGCCGGTCGTGGTGTCGGGACTCGACGCGCGGCGCACGTACCTGCAACTCGTCGACAGCAAGGAGCTGCCGGATGAAGTCGTGGAGCATGTGCGGCGTTTCCGCTTCCGCGGTTCGTCCGGCAAGGTGAATCTGGCACTGAGCGAGTTGCCCGACTTCACCTGCCTGCCCGGCGTCGGCCCGCACCACCGCGGCGCCATTTCGATCAGCCCGAGCATCGACTATCTGGAACGCGCTTTCGACGACGCCAAGGCGGGCGGCTTCTCGCAACGCCCGTACATGGACATCGTGTTCCCGTCGATGATCGATCCGAACATGGCGCCGCCCGGACAGCACGTCGCCAGCATCTTCGTGCAGTACTGCCCGTATCACATCGCGGGCGGGTGGAACGACGCGAAGCGCGAGGCGTTCGGCGACGCGGTGATCGACACGCTGAGTCAGTACGCGCCGAATCTCAAGTCGGCAATCCTGCACCGCCAGGTGCTGACGCCCGCGGACATCGAGCGCACCATCGGCTTGAGCGAAGGCAACATCTTCCAGGGCGAGCTGGCGCTGCAGCAGCTCTTCTTCCAGCGGCCCGTCGCGCGCTGGTCGGGA
>Ga0187894_10000156_pt1 | contig 88912 bp, 63 predicted proteins | sample GBC1701081metaG_FD_136650 | JGI IMG/M metagenome (GOLD analysis project Ga0187894, IMG submission 136650) | White microbial mat communities from a lava cave in the Kipuka Kanohina Cave System on the Island of Hawaii, USA - GBC170108-1 metaG ...
AAGCCGTGGCCTTCATCCGGCGCGACGAGATATTCGACGGGGAATTGACGATCGCGCAGCGCGATCACGATCTGATCGGATTCCGCCTTCTTGACGCGCGGATCGTTGGCGCCCTGCACCACGAGCAGCGGCGTCGTGATCTTCGCCGCCGAGTTCAACGGCGACTGTCGCATCAACTGCGCCTTGCCCTCCGCCGTCGCCGGATCGCCGACGCGCTCGTGCAGCGTGCGGCGGAACGATTCCCAATACGGCGGGATCGACGCGAGCAGCGTCAACAGGTTCGACGGGCCGACGATCGAGACGGCCGCCGCGTAGACGTCGGGCGTGAAGGCGACGCCGGCCAGCGTCGCGTAGCCGCCGTACGATCCGCCCATGATGCCGACGCGCTTCGGGTCCGCGACGCCGGTCGACGCCAGATGCTTCACGCCCCACGTGATGTCGTCCTGCATCTTCTCGCCCCACTGCTTGTTCCCCGCGTTCAGGAACTTCTTGCCATAGCCGGTGGAGCCGCGGAAGTTCGGCTGCAGCACGGCGTAGCCGCGGTTCGCGAGGAACTGAATCATCGCGCGATAGCCCCACGTGTCGCGCGATGACGGACCGCCGTGCGGCACGACCACGACGGGCAGATTCTTCGCCGGGACGCCTTTCGGCAGCGTGAGATAGGCCGGGATCGCGAGGCCGTCCGACGATTTGTAGGTGATCGCCGTCATCGGCGAGAGATAAGCCCGGTCCAGCTTTTCGAACATGCGGTACTGCGACGTCAGTGCCTTCGTCTTGCGGTCGAAGAGATACCGCGCGCCCGGCTCGGTGTCGCCGCTCGCCGAGAGGAGCCACACGCCTTCGTCCTTTGTGCGCGACATGATCGTGATCTCCATGCCGGGCAGCTTCTGCTCCACCAGCTTGAAGTCCGCTTCGTACGCCTTGTCCTTGAAATAGCGGCGCGTCCGCTCGTCCGTGTATGTCGTCGCCACCAGTTCGTCGGTGGCTTCGGAGAACTCCGCGTCGTTGAAGTCCACGTTGTTCTGCGGATCCGCTTCCACCAGTTCTTCCTTGCTCGTGGCGGGATCGAAGAGCACGAGGCGGATGAGATCGACGTCGCCCTTGTTCGTGACGAGATAGGCGCGCGCGCCGTCCTTGTGGAACCGGACGACATCGCAGGTTTCAAAGACGTTGCACGAATAGACCTTCGTGAAGCCCTTGTCGTCCACGCGCAGCACTTCGGTGTCGCCCTCGGGCGTCGTGCGCGTCGCGAGCCGCAGCTTGCCGCGCAGATCGAAGACCCAGCTCGCAATCTTCTCGGTGTTCTGACGAATCAGCGTGCGCGCGCCGGTGGAGATCCGGATGCTGTAGAGATCGTGCCACGCCGCATCGCGATCGTTGAGCCCGACGAAGATCAGATCGGGATCGACCTTCGGCACGTCATAGATCAGCGCGCGTGCGCCCTTCGCGGCGGTGACATTGCGCGCCGCCGGGACTTCGGCGCCGGCCGCCGGCGCCTCGGCCGGATTGACGGCGTAGACGTTGAAGTTCTCGTCGCCGTCCTTGTCCTGCGTGAAGAGGATGTATTTGCTGTCCCAGCTCCAGAAGTATCCGGGGATTGGACGTCTGGTGTCGTTGGTGACGAGCCGCGCGGCCGTGAAGGGTTCGTTGACCCGCTTCACCCAGATGTTGCGCGTGTCCTTGTACGGCTTCGCGAACGCCATGAACTGACCGTCAGGGGAGAGTTGCGCACCCGAGAGTTCCGGGTTGCCGAAGAAGAGATCGCGATCGATGATGGGCGGCGTGGCGGTGGACGCCGCCGCCTGCGCGGCCGCACTGGCCGGCACGGACGACAGGAACAATCCAGCAAGCGTCCACACACGCCATGACGTGTGTCGTGTCATGAGAAGGCCCTCCCTCAAGGCCGACAGGACCGGCGACCGCGGGGCGCGCGCCCCAGTCCAACTCCAGTCCAATTGATGCCAGGCGTTGATTCTAGCGGATGCGCTCGGATCGCGGCATGCTCGTCCGTCACACTTTAATCCCCGAGCCAATCTCCGGCGGCCAATCTCCGGCGGCCAATCTCGAGGGGACAATCCCCCAGAACCCAAAGTTCGCACGGATCCGGCGGTGCGAGCGTGGGCGATCAGCCGGTGAAGACCTCGTCCGCGAGCCATTCCAGCACCAGTTCGCCGACGTCCTGATTGGTCGGCAGGTGCGTGTGGTTCGTGCGTGACCAGGCGACGTAGTCGTTCCGGTGCCGGATCGACGGCGGTGCGCCCGGGACGCAGCTCGCGAGGCTCGCGCTGGATTCTTCGACGAGGCCGTCGTTCGGCATCGCCAGACAGGACTGGAGGATGCGGTTCGCCGCCGCGTTCCACGGCGTGCCGGGTTGGAACAGTTCCAGGTAGTTCAGCCCGCCGGAGACGGTGAGGACCGGGATCGGCAGCGGGTCGAGGCGATCCGCCTGCAGCAGGCGGTCGAGCAGCGCGTGGGCGTCGCTGCCGATCAGTTGCTTCGCGGCGGGCGAGATCAGGCTGCGCAGGTAGGGGTTCGGCTCGTCGTGGCGCTCGCCAAGGTCGAGCATCAGCGTGAGCAGGCGGCGCTTGACCGTCGCGATGCCCGTCCGCAGCGTGCCGCCGTGCGGCGTGCCCAGCGTCGCGAGGCCCTTCAGCGGCTCGCGTACGAGCTGCGGCGCGTGCCGCGCGAAGTACTTGGCGACGAGGCCGCCCATGCTGTGGCCGATGAGCGCGAAGCCGGTCGGGTCCAGCCGTCCGGCGAGCCGTTCGAGCCGGTGCGCGAGGTCGTCCGCGGCCTTGTCGATGCCTTCGTGCGAGACGTAGTCGTAGACGGCGACCTGATAGACCGCGTCGACGTGCGAGGCGAGCTCCGAGATGGAGACGCTGGTCGCGGTGAAGCCGTGGACGAAGATGACGAGCGGGCCGGTCAGATCGCGGGCAGTGAGCCACCGTCCCGTGCGCCAGGCGCGCAGTTGTGGGCCATTTCTCAGTGGGTCAAGCGGTCCGAGCATGGTCCCGGTACGGAAGACCTACCAGTTCCAGCTCGCAGTGGAGCGCGTGTTGGCCTTCATCGGCAAGTGACGGATCGATGAGGCACAAAGGGTTGATCAGAGTTCCCACCGGTCCCTGACGGCTCTGGGAAATGTCGACACTGACGCCGCGCACGAGGCCGGACGGATAGAGGCCGAGGAAGACCAGGTCCGTCGCGGGCACCGTGGTGTGCCGGAGGAAAGGCGCGAGGTTGAAGGACCAGTCCGCGCCGTAGAACGCCGATTCCAGCCCGTCCACCGCGAGATCCGCCGATAGCCGAATCACGTCCGTCACCACATCGTCCAGCAGCCATCGCCGCGCGCCGAGCCCGCGTCCCGCACGCGCCGCGAACCGATCCCGGTTGCCCTTCGTCGCCGCCATCGACACCGGCTCGCCCAGCGCCTCCAGACATTCGTCCAGCGCCGCTTCCATCTCCGCCGCGGTGGCGTAGCGCAGCGGCTTCGCCGAGAGCGCCGTGTCGACGACGCGGACGAAGGCGTCGGGCAGGTCCGCCCGCGCGCGCGTCAGCGGCGTGACGCGCTCGTCGCGATGCGCGTTCACGAGATCCTTGAACGAATTGGCGGTGACGGGATAGACGCCGGAGACGAGGTGATAGAGCAGCACGCCGACGCTGTAGAGATCGCTCTGACCGTCCTTCTCCGCGCCTTGCAGCAGCTCGGGCGCGAGATACGCGGGCGTGCCGACGAGCGAGGATCCGTCCGCGCCGGGGCCGGTGAGCGACCGCGCGGCGCCGAAGTCCATGAGGACGATACGTCCGCCGACTTCGCGCATGACGTTGCCCGCTTTGACGTCGCCGTGCACGAGCTGTATTCCGTGGACGGCGGTCAGCGCGCGGCAGACGTCGCGGCCGACGCGCGCCGCGGCGTGCGCGCTGAGCGTGCCGGCTTCGCGCATCTCGCGGGCGAGCGTCATGCCGTGGATGAACTCCATCGACAGGCCGGCGCGTCCGCCGCTCACGGCCGCGCCGTAGACGGCGACGATGTGATCGTGGCGCAACTGGGCGAGGAGGCGTCCTTCTTCGAGGAGCGAGGCGGCGCGGCTCACGTTGGACGAGTGATCGAGGCGCAGCAGCTTCAGCGCGACCTGGCGTTCGAGCTGCGGGTCCCACGCGCGGTAGACCTCGCAGAACGTGCCGCTGCTGACCTTGCCGAGCAGCTCCAGCGACCCCCACTTGCGCTCGTCCGGCGACGGCAGGACGCGCGTGGCCGTTTCGCCGCCCTGCTGCGCGCGGTGGACGTGCGTGATGTCGGCTACGAGGCGGAGCTGGTGGAGCGGCCGGCGCTCGCTCGCCTGGCGCGCATGTTTCTCGACGTGGCGCCAGTCGATCGCCTTGAAATCCGCGACCGCCATCGCGTGGCGCGCGGCGGACGCGATGTCGACGGGGGACGGCGGCCGGTGGCGGTCCGAGCGCGACATCTCCTCGACGAGCCGCATCAGCGCGCGCTTCACGGCCATCCGCACCGCGCTGCGTGACGGCTTGCCGAGCATCAGCGCGATTTCTTCGTAGCTCATCGCGGCTTCGAGGCGCAGGACGATCAGCTCGCGGTCCATCGGCCGGAGGCGCTGCAGCGCGTCTTCGTAGCGCTCTACGGCGTCCTGGCCGACGAGCTGCTCGAGCGGCGAGGCTTCCTCGGCCGTGGCGACGCCGACGGCCGTGGCCGGGGTCGAGCGGGACGCGCGGCGGACTTCGTCGCCGATGCGGTTGAGGATGGCGCGGCGCAATTGGGCCTGGAGCACGTGTCGATCGCGCAGATCGGACAGACCGGGTTCTTTCAGCGAGAGGAGAACGGCTTCCTGGACGAGATCCTGCGTGTCGGAGAGGTGCCGCGCAAAGGCGGGCAATCGTCCGCGCGCCCACTTGCGCAGCGGCGGCAGGCAGCGATTGAACAGCCGGCCGAGCGCCTCGACATCACCGCTCCGCGTGCGTTCGAGCAGATCGACCGTGCCTAGCTCCCCGACGTGCGTGGGACGTTCCATACCGCCTCTGGACACAGAAAAGTGTAACACTCCCCGCGGTGGTCGTGCAGGTCAGAGCGTCGCGTGGGACCGACGCGAGCCGCAGACGATTGTGAACGCGTTCACCGCAAACGTGACACGTCGTTCGCGAGCGTGAGGTACCCGACGTCCGGCAACATCTGGTGCAAGGCCCGATGCAGGCTCTGCTGACGTTCCTGGCGCATCCAGCCGCCCTTCGCTCAACTAACGCCTGGCTCGACTGACGCCCGGCGCGCCGCGCGAGACGCCGTGCGGCAGATGCCGGATCTGTTGCAGGCGGCGTCGGCGGCGCGCGGCGCGATCGCACGCAATGGTGTGACGCGCTGGCTGCTGCGTGGGACCCGGCGGTGGTCTGCCGGGTCGTCCGCGCGCGTGGACGGTCGTTTCGAGGATGCGCGGCGTGCTGACGCCGGCGATTCTGACGTCGGCTACGACGTCGAGGCGGGGCGGGCGCTGCGTCCGTACTTGCGCGACGGCGCCGGCGTCTCGGCGAGCCGCTTCAACTGCGGCGCAAGGTCCTTCTGCGGGATGATCACCTGCACGAGCACGGGGACGCCGGTCAGGCCGTCCACGGCCGCGAGGACGTCGCGCAGCTCCTGGACGGTTTCGGCGCGATAGCCCTTCGCGCCGAACGCCTGCGCGAGCGCCAGATAGTCCCACGCCGGCAGCAGATCGAACGGCGCGAACGATCCGGTCGGCGTGAAGGCGTCGATGTTCACGAACGCCTGTTCGATGGCGTACGCGGCGTTGCTCATGACGAAGACGACCGCGTGGCACTGCGCGCGGACGAGGCTGGAGATTTCCGTCGCCATCATCATGAACCCGCCGTCGCCTGCCACGACGAACGGACGCTTGCCGCTGCCGAGCGCCACGCCGAGCGCGGCGCCGGTCTCGTGGCCGAGCGATCCCCACGCGGCATTGGCGACGAACCCGTTCTGCGCGAGGCCGAACAGATTGCCGAAGACATAGAGCGACGTGCTCTCGCCGAGGACGAGCGCGATCTGATCGCGCCGGCCGTCCTTCACGAAGGCGCCGACTTCGTCGTAGAAGATGTTGTAGGTCAGCGTCTCGCCCGGCGCCGCGGGACGGGTGGCGTCCGCCTCGACGTACGGCAGCGTGTCCTCGCGCGGCGGCCGCGGATCGGCCCGCAGGCGCACGAGCAGGCCCTCGACGAAGTCCTTCAGCGTGACGTCGCGGTAGTACTGATAGCCGATACGCGCTTCCTGATCGGTGACTTCGATCATGTCGCCGAATTTGGCTTTCATGATGTCGAGATAGTCGTCCGTGATGATCGTCCCCAGCGCGATCGGACAGTCCGTCGCCGCCATCACCGCGCGCGTGATCGCGGGCGACGCCGGCCCCGCGTACGTGCCGATGAACCGCGGCTGCGCTTCATCCAGCACCGTCTTCCCCAGGCTCGTCGTCGTGAAGTGCAATCCGCTCGCGTCGACCAGCTCCTGCAGCGTGTCCTGCAGGCCGTACCGCTGAATCTCGACGCCGAGCCACAGCACGGGCAGGTGCGCCGTGCGGATGCGGTCGCACGCCTCGTCCAGCGCGGCGGCGAGCGATTTCGGATCGCTCGTGATGGTCTGCGGCTGCAGCGTGCCCGCCGGCGCGGCGCAGGTCATCGCCCAGACGTTCGACAGCACTTCGAGATAGATCGGCCGCCGGTGCGTCAGCATCGCGGTGATCGCGCGATCGATCTGTCCCGGCGCGTCCTCCGGCCGGCGGATGATCTCCGACGCCACCGTGACGTTCTGGAAGACGATCTGATCCGCCCGCAGATGGCCGGTGCTGTGGTGGAAGAGAATCTCCTCGGTGTGCTCCAGCGCGCGATCCTCGGTGCTGGGACTGGCCGAGATGACGGCGACGGGCACGCGCTCGACGAACGAGCCCGCCGTGCCGTTCAACAGGCTGAAGCCGCCGACGCCGTATTGCACGCACGCGGCGCCGATGCCTTTGTAGCGTGCGTAGCCGTCGGCCGCGTAGCCGCAGCCCAGCTCGATGATGTTCGGCACGCGCGTGATGCCCGGCGCCTGGTCGAGCGCGAGGAGGAACGGCGACGCGTAGTCGCCGGGCACGGCAAAGAGATGTTGAAGCCCGGACTGCGTCAGCCGGGCGATCAGGTATTCGGAGACGGTGACGGTCTCGCTCATGACGGGTCCGCTCATGACAGGTCCTTCAGGTCGGAGTGGAGGCGTCCTCAACTGATGGGAATCGGTTTCAGACAGTTCGGCGTGATGCCGCTCAGGTCCTTCGTCGTCTTCGTGACTTCGACGCAGCCCTCCAGCTTGCCGCAGCCCGGACACGGGTTCGGCATCAGTTGATACGTGCTGTCCAGCCACGAGGGACAGGTCAGGCCGAAGTACGTCTCCAGTGTGGACTCGGCGGTCGTGAGCGCGCCTTCCACCCAGCCCTGATCGTACGAATACGCCTCGCCGACGATGTGGATGTCGAGCGCGGGGACGGGCTTCCGCATGCGGCACATCACCTCGTCCAGGCGGTAGTTGGCTTTCCACTCGTGCCAGCCGCCGCCGTACGGATCCTCGTTCCACGTGTGATAGACGGCGGCGTACGGCATCGGGATCTCGGGCAGCGCGTGGACCTGCGCGACCTGGCGATTCGCGATCTCCACCATTTGGTCCGTCGCGGGGAATTCCGTGCGCGGCATGATGTCGGTCACGCCGGGCTCCAGGCAGGACGGGCGGTAGCCGGCGTACGGTGCGCCGCCCTCCAGGCCCTTCCAGAACGGGACGGTGCTGATGTCGTTGTAGCTCGCCATCAGCAGTGAGTTGAGGAACGGCAGTCCGCCTTCCTGTTCCGCCTCGGTACCGAAGTAGTAGACCTGTCTCACGGGAAGATCGGTGACGGAGCGTCCGGCGACGAGGCCGAGCGTGCGCCACCACGGGCGCTCGTAGGCGAGGAACAGCTTGAACGCGCTCTGGATCAGCACCGAGCCGATGTTGATCTTGAGCCACGGGTCGTCGAAGAACGTGCTCGTGATCAATTCGAGCGACCGGCGCGGCATGGCCAGGATGATCTTCTTCGCGCGGACTTCGATGGGCGCGGCGTTGGCGTTGGCGGTCGTGCGGCGGTTCGCGTCGGTCAGGGTCGGTTCGAACAGGAGCGTGTAGGGATAGTCGCCCGATCCGATGCGGATCTCCGCGAGGCGGTGGTTCATGTACACGCGCTCGCCTTTGGGCTGGACGCCGGGCATCGCTTCGTTGAACTGGCGGGCGAGGACGATGGGCAACTGGTCGTAGCCGTCGCGCAGCGTCAGGAACTCGGTCTTGTCGCTGTACTCGGTGGCGGGGAGCTGGGTGACGGCGTTGGCGTTCGCGACGTTCGCGTCGTAGCCGCCGGCGTCCTTCATGAACTGGTAGCCCTCGTTGCTGAGGACGCGGTACATCAGGTCCCAGAAGCCTTGCTGCCAGAGGGGGCGTCCGAAGACCTTGACCCTCATCTGATCGCACAGACTGAGGTCGCCGAGGTTCGGGTACAGGTTGTTCATCACCTGCACCTGGAGGTTCGTGGGGCCGAGGCCGCGTTCGGCCCAGGCCAGATTGTAGGGAACCTTTGCCGGATCGGCGAGCTCGTGTAAGCGCAAGTGCCGTCCGCGCAAGTAGAACAAGTTACAGTTCGCGCCGACGGGTGCCGGAGCGCCCATCGGGAAATCCTTTGTCGGGATCTTCAGATGGTCGATCAGGCTCGCCACCAGAATGTGCTGGCTGGGGATGTAGCGCATGCCGCCGACTTCGGCTTTGACGTGCGGCAGACCCGGCAGGGTGACGGTGTACAACCGTCCGCCGATGCGGTCGCTGTATTCGAACAGGCCAATCCGTTCCCGGGCTCCCCGGTCCTGCTGGAGGCGCCAGGCGCTGTACGCGCCCGAGACGCCGCCTCCGACGATGGCGATATCGAGATCCATGCGTTCACGTCCTTTCGGGTCGATGACGACTATGTGCAGGGGGGAGAGCGACGGCTGCTGACCGCAATGTCGGCCGGTGGCAGGACCAGCTTCAGGGGGCGGGAGATGTCCGGATTGTCCGGATTGTTCGGATCCGGACTGGCATCCTACGGCTTCCCGCATTACAATCGTCTCTCTTCGAAGACAACTCGACTTCCTGGTACACAACTACTTGACCGGCGCGCGCGCGATCGTAAACGCTGAGCCAGCATTCGGGATTCATTCGCGACTGGCATACAGCACTCGCTAGGAGTTCCTTTATGGCGACGGGCGGATATCGGCGTTTCGTATGGTGGCTGGCTCTCATAATTTGTGTTGTCTGTTCCGCTCCCGCGTCCGCGGAGTCTGTCCTGCGCGGGATCGTCCGCCATGCGTCCGGCCGCGTCGTGCCTGATGCCGTCGTCATCGTCGAAAACGACCGGGAACAGCAGTGGACGACGACGACAACGGCGAAGGGGGCGTATGAAGTCCGCGGACTGACACCGGGGACGTACCAGGTCGCGGTGTATGTCGCGACGTTCGAGCCGTTCAGCGTGTCGCTGGAGGTGGGAACGGGGCGGCTGGAGCCGCTCAACATCCTGCTGCACCTGCGGTTGCGGGACACGGCGACGATCACCGTCCCGAGCCAGACCAACGAATTCTCGCCGCCGGGCGACGGCGCCGTGGGCACGGTCATCACCGCCGACCTGCTCAACACGATGCCGCTGTCGAACGGCCAGACGCTGCAGTCCCTGCACATGTACGTGCCGGGCATCGTCTACACCCAGCAGACGGGGAACCTCGCGCAGTTCACCGCCGTCGGCGCGCGCCGCCTCGCGAATCAGCTCGACGTCGACGGGATGAACATGAACCTGGGCCTGGATCTGGTCGGACGTCCGACCGATCCGGCCGGGAGCGGCGCCCTGCCTGCCGTCGCGACGTCCGGCAGCACACAGACACTGGTGCCCCTGGCGGCCGCGGACGAAATCGCCATCCGCACGACGAACACGTCGGCCGAGCACGGCCGGGCATCAGGCGCGCAGACATCCATCGTTACGCGGTCGGGTGGGGATCGATTTTCGGCGACGGGGGCGAGCGAATGGCGTCCGCGCGGGTGGACGGGCCGGGACTGGTTCGAGGAGCACGGGAAAACGCCGAAGCGCTGGGAAGAACTGTCGAACGTCACCGGCGGCGTCGGCAGCCCGATCCTGAGCGGCCGGCTCTGGCAGTACACCGCGTTCGACTATCAGCGGCTCGGGCGGCCGGTGCAGGAAACGATCAGCGTCCCGTCGATGGCGGTCCGCGAGGGCGCGTCCGAAGCCCTGCGCGGCATCCTGAATGCGTGGCCGCAGCCGAACGGTCCGGAGACCGGCGGCGGACTGGCGGATTTCACCGGCGAGTTCCCGGCCTCGTCACGCATGACGTCCCTCAGCGTACGGCTCGATGGCAATCTGTCCACGAGCCATCGCGTCTGGACACGCGTCAACCGCGGGCGCTCCGAGGGCAACGGCCTGAGCGCGGATCTGCGGCCGCGGATGTCGTTCACCGATCTCGAACGCACGAGGACCTTGGTCGCGACAGGCGGCGTCACGTCGATCCTGTCCTCGCGTGCCGTCCATGACGTGCGAGTCAACGTCAGTCGTCACAGCGGAGACCTCATCGCCACCAATTCTCCGTTAGGTGGCGCGCAGCCGTTGCCCTTGTCCTCGCTTGCCCCGTCCAGCAATGCCGAAGTGGGGATCGTCCTGTTTCCTGGACCGCACGGGTCCATCATTTTCGGGCCGCGAACGGCCGGGTTTCAGGAACAGTTTCAGATCCTCGACACGCTGACCGTTGTGCGCCAGCGCCATGAGTGGAAGGTGGGCGTGGATTTTCGGCATGTGCTGAGCGGCACGGACCCGCCCTCCGCGCGCTACTTGTTCAACTTCGGCACGATCAATCCGTTCTTGCAGGGGCGGATGGCAGGACTGGCGATCGATCGCCTGAAGCCCACCCGTGCCACACGCCAGACCACGGCGCTGTTTCTCCAGGACACGTGGCGGGCCTCGTCGCGCCTGACGTTGACCGCGGGCGTGCGGGCGGCGATTCAGCCTGCGCCTTCGAGCGCGACGGATCTAGAGCCCGCGCTCGTCTCATTTGAAAAACTGCCAGTGGTGGAGCCGCGGCCGGCGGGTGCGCCGTTGTGGCGGACCCCGATCACCTTCGCGCCGCGCGTCTCGGCCGCCTATCAACTCCGCACGAGCGAGGGCCGCGAAACGACGTTGCGAGCCGGGTGGGCGCTCGCCGTCGACGAGATCATCAATCCTGGGATCAGTGCGCTGACGAGGGGATTGCCGTCGACGTCAGGTCAGTTCTATGGCCCACAGCCGTTCCCCGTGCCCCTTGACACGCTGGACGCTCCGCCGGCGCTGATCAACGGGTACACGGAGCAGTACGCGTTTCCAGAGACATTGAAGCCACCGCGGACGCATCAGTGGCATCTCGGGATCGACCGCGCGTTCGGTCGCCGGCAGCGAATGAGCTTCGTGTATGTCGGCGCGGCCGGCCGCGATCAGCTCTATTGGTATACCTATCAGTTCGGGCCGTCGTTCGATCAACGCGTCCACGCCTTCGACAACCTCGCGGAATCCGACTATCGCGCCGGCCTGTTCGAGTACACCGGTGACTTCGGACGATTGAACGCCCGCGTGACATACACCCTGGGGCGTTCGGAGGACACCGATTCCGGCGAGGCAGTCACGCCAAACCAGCCGCCGTCGGTCGTGCCGATGGAATTGAATCGCGGCGTGTCGGACTACGATCGCACGCACATTCTCCACGTCGTGGCGTCGTACGAATTGCCGGCGCCGCGTCTGCCGTCATGGCTGGGCCGCGTCACATCGGGGTGGAACCTGGACGTCGTCGGGATCATGCAGTCAGGGATACCGTTCTCGGTCACGACGACACGCGATCTCGGGTACGGCCACATGCTCGTGCGCCCGGATCTCGTGCTGAACGTCCCGCTCTGGGTGCCGGATCCGACGAGTCCAACCGGCCGGCGGGTGAATGAGCGTGCGTTCGAGGAGCCGACCGATCTGCGTCAGGGGACAGCGCGCCGGAATCTGCTGCGGAGCTCACCGCTGCGGCAGGTCGATCTGGTGTTCTCGCGCTGGCTGACCCTGAGCCGCGGCCTTCGGGCGCAGGTCCGATTTGAGGTCTACAACGCTCTGAACACGGTCAACACCGGATCGCCCGAAACGCTGCTCGGCATCGGTGAAGAATTTGGGCTTCCCTCGTTGTCGTATGCCGACTCGCTGGGCCGCGGAACGTTGCTGGGGGGGGGGCTGACGCCGATCCTGCAGTCAGGCGGACCGCGTGCGTTTCAACTCGCGATCCGCCTTGGTCTGTGATGCGTGCGGCTCAGGGACCGCACATGCCGTTGCAGGCCGAAGCCCCCATCAAGCCACAGCCCGTCCACTTCGTGCAGGGCGTGCCGCTTCGGCAGTTCGGAGACCCGCCACATTCGGCCGGCATCTGCCACTGAACGCTGCACTGGCAGAACTCCTGCCCGGCGCGCGCCGTGAAGGGTGCAGTGACCTGCTCGAGGATTGACGTCCGGCGGGCGGGTTGTACATCGCTTGCGCCGAGATTGACCCACACCTTCATGTGCGGTGAGTCCTTGAACGTGGTCTGCACTGACGGCCACAACGCTTCAAGCGCGCGCTGTGCGTCAGGCTGACGCTCGAAGAGGGCCGGCGTGGCGAGGCTGCGCGCGTCCTGAATCACGCGGCGCTGGGCATCGGACAAGTCCGGATACTGCTCGAAGCGGCTAAGCTGTTCTTGCCAGAGCGACGCGCGCGTCGATGACGAGACGGCATTGAAGATAGCGAGCCGGTGCCCGCGATCGTATCTGGCAAGCTGGTCGAGCGTGACCGTTCGACCTTCGAAGGGCTTCGCCCATTCAGTGAGCACCGTACACGAACTGTCTGACGGAGCGGGTAGCGCAACCACCAACACCTGAACGGAGACGAGCGCGGCGCCAATAGCAAGCACACGGCTCCCTGACAACAGACCCATAGACACACCTCCATCCATCCCGAAAAGCCCACACAGTACTGGAGAGATGGGAGGCATTGTACCATTGACGTACCCAAACTGGACCGATTTACCACAAATTTTTCTTACCCGGATGGGAAGATACGCCGGCCTCGCGTGTCTTTTGACAGGTGAACGCCGAGAAGCGCGGCGACGCCAGCCGACCGCTGGTTATCGCCCCCCAAGTCGCGCGCTTCTCGGCGTGGCCAAGGACGGACCGTGTCAGTTCCACGTACCACGCTGACGATGGGGAAGGACACCCAACCCGTCGGGGGGGCCTCAGTGTTGCGACCTGCGGACGGCGCCGGCGCCGGCGACGCCCTCGATTCGATCTATCGCGAGCACGCGCGCCGGGTCCAGCGCCGGTTGCGGCGTCATTGTCCGGCCGAAGAGGCCGAGGACCTCGTCAGCGACGTTTTTACGGCGCTGCGCGACGTCCTGACCCAGGGCGCGCGTGTCGAACATCCGTGGGCCTGGCTGCGCACGACCGCCCGCAACCTCCTGCTGAACCGCCGCCGGCGGCAGCGGACCGAGCGGGCCGGCCTCGCGGCCATTCTGCAGCTCACGCGGGAACAGCATCGGCCGGCCTCGGCCACGCCCGAAGACGCCCTTCTGGCCAAGGATCGGGTCATCGAGTTCAAGACGGCTCTGCGATCGCTTTCCGTCCTGCAGCGTCAGTGTCTGATCGGCCGGGCCTTGGGCCTGTCCTACCAGGATATCGGGGCCGCGTTCGGCCTCACTGCGGATCAGACCTGTAACCGGACGGCCAAGGCGATCGCGAAATTACAAAGGCGACTGCGCGTATGAAGACACAGCAGCTCTGTCCACCGTTGGCGGATGTCCTCCGCGCCGGCACGGGCGAACTGCCGGAACCGCGGCAGGCAATCGTCTGGGCACACATCGAACGTTGTCCCGCGTGTCGCGCCCAACTCGCCTTTGCCGACGCGACACAGCGCGCGTGCGCCGCCCTCGCGGATGACGTCGAGGTCACCGTCGCGCCCGCGAAGCCCCTCCCGCGCTGGGCCTCATTTGCCGCGGCCGCGCTCGTCCTGATCGCCGCGACGGTCGTCGTCCGTCCCGAAGTCGTCGTGCAGGCGGCAGAGCTCTTCGGACAGGCCGCCCGCCACGTCGTCCGGTTCCTCGGCCGCCCGGCGTCGCGCCAGCCCGCACCCAGTTCCGCGGACAACACCGCCGCCGTCGCGCTCGCCCCGCTCGATCCGGAGCTCCTCGATCGCGCGGAGCTGGACGCTCGCCTGATCCTGCGCCGCGCCGATCTGGATCTCGGTGACACCGTCCGCCTGTCCCGCGCTCCACGCGCCGTCATCGTCGCCGGCGCCATCGCGTCCCCCAGCGCCCGCCAGCAGGCCATCGCCAGGCTCGAGGCCGTGCCGTACGTCGAGGTGTCCTTGCGCGAACGGCGGCCGTCTACCGAGTCGCCGGTGATCGAGAGCGTCGGCGTGTCGCGCTGGCTCGATCGCACGCTCGGCGCCGGACCGTCGCGCACGACGTTCGTCCCCGAACTGCTGGAGAACGTGTCACGCGTCCGCCAGCGCCTGAGCGCGATGCAGACGCTCGCGCAGCGCTACACGGGCGCGGAAATCGAGCGCCTGTCCGAGGACGCCCGCGCGCGGCTGCAGCAGTTGGTCCGCCTGCACTACGACCCGCTGGCGCGCGATCTCACCGCGCTCGACCTCGACGTGCGCGTGATCATCGAAGTGCCGTCCGTCTGTGTCGACGCACGGCAGGAGACAGGCGCGTGGCGGCGCCGGGCCGAAGCCGGCCTGGCCGCGGCCACGCGATTCGAGAGCCAGGTGCGCACGCTGATTACCAGCGACGCGCGCTTGACGGACGGACCGCTGAATCGTCCGGACATCAGCCGTCCGTACGCGGCCCTCTGGCAGGCCGTGTATTGTCCCGACCCGTCCGGACGTTAGCCGCGCGCGCCGCGACGCATGCGAGGCGCGCGCGAACCGAGATACGAACCTATGTCGAACGCTCGATCCAGAAAGCCGCAAATAGCGGCCAGCATCACCGCTCTGCTGGACCAGAATCCCTTAAGCAGAGTCGACGTCCTCGCGGCCCGGCGCCGCATGTCCATGATCGCCGTGCTCTCCGAGCAGACGGCGACATTCGTCCGCGGCGACGAGGCCTACAACCGCGTCCGCAAGCAGACGCTCGCCTTGCTCGATCAGGCTGCCTGGATGCCCGACGGCTGGGCCGAGGTCGAGGCTCACGCCGAGCTCGAGAGCTGCGCGGAATGGGAGGAAGAGCGGTAAGCCCCGCGCGCCCGTTGTCATTCTGTCGCCCGCACTCATCTGGAGATCGGCGCGTCGGTTCCCGCCGACGCGCGCCGCTCCGTTGAGCCGTCCGCTCCGTTCCCATCGCCATCTCCGGCGCGCCCGTCGACGCCGCGAATCCTCGTCGCCCTTTTTTGAACCCATCGCGTGCTATCTTCCGGCCGGCGTGCGTGCGTACGCACCCGCACGCGGCGCGCGCGGGCCATCGGTCATCAACGGTCTGTGGCGAAGCAAGACGTGCGGGGAACGCGGGACGAGAGGACGCGGAAGGCACGCGCCGCGAGCTGGCGTGATGCGTCGGGGCGTGGCGGGTTCGGGTGGCGGCGGGCGATCGTGGAGGGAGATGTACCTTCAACACGGGCGTCATGGCATCATAGGCGCACCATGTCGATCCCACGGCCCTATCGTGCCGGTGAGTCCATCGAGGATTTCTGTCGCGCCTGCAAGACCGATCGCATGCACACGGTCATGGTCTCGGACCCGGCGGGCCGCCCGTTGCGCGTGACCTGCGGCTACTGCAGCAGCGAACACAACTATCGCGGCGGGCCCAGAGTCGAATCCTCCGGCGCGGGCGGCGCGGCGTCGGACGATCGACACCGCGCGGCGCAGAACGGCCTCGCCGGCGGACGCGTCGCGCCGCACCCTGGATCATCCCCGCTTCGCGCCGCGGCGGCCGCGGCCGCGCGCGGCGAATGGCCGATTATCAGCGACCGCGAAAGGAGCGCGCCACCCATCATGGTGTCAGATGCGACCGACGATCTCGAACTGCTGCTGCGTCGTATCATCCGCGAAGAGACCGGCCTCACGCCCACCGCGCCCGCCGAGAAGTGGCGCGGCGGATCGCTCGTCCTGCGTCCGGGCACACCAGGCGTGCAGGAGAAGAGCTGGCCGATCGAGACCTTCTTCCACAAAGTGGTGATGCTGCGCAATCGCCTGCGGACGCTGGAGCAGCAGGTGAACGCGTCCGACCTGCCGGACGATGTGAAGGTGAAGCTGCAGGGCTACGTGAGTGGATGCTACGGATCGCTCACGAGCTTCAACGTGCTCTTCGCGGACGAACAGGATCACTTCAAGGGCACTGGCGGCAGCGACTGACGCGCGGACGTTCATCGATTTCTCGTCGATCGTCCACCGTCGATCGCCGACGTCCACCGTCTAGTGCGGACGGATGTCGGCGGCTTCGACTTCCACGCGTACGGCCTGGTTGATCAGATCGATGGAGAGCATCACCGTCGCGTGCCGCGCGTCCTTGCGGAGCAGGCGGCCGGTGATGCCGCACAGCGGCCCCCGGAACACTTCTACCATTTCCCCTTCGCGGATCAGCGGACACGGATCGTAGGCGAGCGTGGTCTCGACGACGAGCCTCAAGCTGTTCAGCTCTTCGTCCATGATGGGCGCGGGGCGGCCTTCGAACGAAACGATGCTGAGGACGCCGGCGCATTTGAGGATGGGCAGCGTGTCCGCGCCGTCGAACCGCGCGAAGCAATAGCCGGGGAAGAGCGGCCACTCCACCTTCTTGCGTCGGTCTTTCCAGCGGCTCCAGCGTGAGACCGTGGGGAGAAAGGCCTCGATGTGCTTCTGCGCCAACTGCTGGCGGACGACGTTTTCGTGGCGGGAGCGGGTCCACACGGCGTACCACGCCGTGCTGGTGGGAGCTGTCACGTCGAAGTGCATGGCCAACCTTTCAGGAGCGGCGACGTCCCGCGGGGCGCGAGGGAACCGCGCGCGCGGCGCGGCGGCTCACATGGCGGACGTCTACCCCAGGCCGAAAAGACCGCGATCGAAAGCGGAGAGCGGCACGCGCGCGTGTGCCGCGCGTGCGTGCCCTGATAGCTGATAGCGGTGCGTTGTATGCCGAGGCTGCTGTCGTACGACTCGAACGACGGATCGTGCGTGTGGGCGAACGCCGTCGACGCGTGAGCGCTCACGATGGCGTGCATCCGCTCGTCGCGAGAGCTGTCGTGATGCGGAGATGTCCCGTGCGCTGGCAGGCTGCCGCGCTGCCGATCCACAGGCGCGGCAGGAGAAGCGTCCGCCGGCGCGGCCGTTCGCGTGCGCCAGCACGCGAGGACGGTCGCGCGTATGCGGACAGCCGCGCGCGATCATCGGTTGGGTCGACGCGTCCACAGGCCGGACGCAGGCCACGGGACCACTCCGCCGAACGCTGTCACTGAGCTGCGTGAGAAACCCGCGCTGGATCGTTGGATGCGCCGTGCACCAGCGGGGCCGGATCGAGAACCGATCATCGAAACTGTATCACGGACCTCGGACGATCGAACCGGTCCGCTCGCGCGTCTGGCGCGCGCTCGACACGCTGTCGCGAACGGCCGCGATGGCGCGCGCCGGGTACAGCGTCGCGCGCGTGACACCGCGCCAACGGATCAAGCGGCGCGCACCTGTGCGGGACACGGTTTTCGCGAGATGTTCGCGCTCGGCGCCAGTGTCCGCCACGCTCGGCGCGTATCAGGACGTGAGCGTCGGACGCTGTCGTTGGTTCAGGTGTCGCTGACGATCGATCAGGACGATAGAGGAACAAGGTACGGCTGGATACGCCGTCTATTCTTCCCTCGATTCGGGTGACCCAATCTCGCCGCGGGCCCGCGCGCGAGCGCGTGGCGCCGGCGCTCAGCCGAGCTCCTGGGCGAGTCCGATGAGCAGCCCTTCAGGCCCGCGAATGTAGCAGAGCCGATACGCGTCTCTATAACGCACGACTTCGCCGACGAGCTGCGCGCCGCGCTTGCGGAGCTTTTCGAGCGTCTCGTCGATGTCGTCCACGGTGAACATGACGCGGAGATAGCCCAGCGCATTCACCGGGGCGTTCCGGTGATCCGCGACGGTGGGCGGCGTGAGAAAGCGGGAGAGCTCGAGCCGGCTGTGACCATCGGGGGTTCGCATCATGGCGACCTCGACGCGTTGATCGCCCAATCCGGTGACCCGTCCGGCCCATTCTCCTTCGATTATGCCCCGCCCTTCGAGCTCGAGGCCGACCTCGCGAAAGAACTCAATCGTCGCTGCGAGGTCATCGACGACGATGCCTACGTTGTCCATCCGTTTAAGCCCCATGGGCCGAATCTACAAGATGTCGTCTGTTCTGACAACGGAGCACGGGCGCCATTCTCTCAGGCTTCAGCGGGTCCGAAAATCGCCAGGAAGGTCAACCGCAAGGCGACGAAGAACGAAAGGCTTTACATCCGTCGTAAGTGCCACGGGCGCATCGGAGCGCGCCGACCTGTGTACCAGGCCCAAGTACGCCGTCAATCCAGGGATTTTCCGCCGATCCGCGCCCGGCACGCGTACTGCTCGACTGTGGGTACCATTTCTGGAGGAGTCCATGCAGTCCACACGATCGAGCTTTCTCGCCTGCAGCTTCGCTACGCTGCTCGTGCTTTCCGTTTCTGCGTGCGGGGGAGGCGGCGATAACGGCAACCCCGGCGCTCCCTCGCCGCCGCCCGGACCCAGCGGCACGACCGTCAACATCGTCGGCGACCGCGCCGCGCAGTCGTTCACGCCGAATCCGGCCAACGCCGTGCAGGGGCAGAACATCTCCTGGCGCAACACCGACAACCAGATCCACCGCATCGTCTTCAACGACGGGTCGTTCGACTCGGGCGACATCGCTCCCGGCGCCACCAGCGCACCGCGGGCGCTCCCGACGAACGGCGCCAACTATCACTGCTCGCTGCACCCGGGGATGATCGGCTCGATCAGCGGATCGTCCGGCGCGCCGCCGCCGTGCACCGGAATCTACTGCTAGCGACGCTGCGCCTCGAACCGCCGACACGACACGGCCGCCGGGAGGGCTCCACCTGGCCCGTCGGCCTGTCGACCCCGTCGGCCTGTAGATTCTGTCTCGCCCCTCTGAGCGCGCGATCGAGCCGCGCGCGGCTACTTCACGAAGTGGCCCATCACCGCCTGCCGCAGCAGCGCGGGCGGCAACAGCCCCTGGCCGAGCACGAAATCATGGAACGCCTGTTGATCGAACGTCGCGCCGAGCCGCTTCTCGACGTCGCCGCGCAGTTCGACCAGCCTGGTGTAGCCGTAGAAATATGACGTCGCCTGACCGGGCATGCGGAACGTGTAGCGGTCCACTTCCTGCCGGGCCATCGCCTCCGACAGCACCACATCATCGGTCAACACGTTGAACGCCTGCTCCGGCGTGATCGTGCCCGCCTGCAACTCGGGATCGAGGTAGGCACGCGCCGCGCGCATCAGGCGATGCTGCAGGGAGATCAGCCGTCCCTCCGCCGGCATGAAGGGCTGGACGATGCGCTCGGCGTAGAGGCCCCAGCCTTCGACGTTCGTGCTGTTGAAGGAAAAGATCGCGCGCGCCGTGGAGACGCCGGCTTCGACCATCGCCGCGAACTGCATCTCGTGGCCGGGCCTCGCCTCGTGCGCCGTGAGCGTCCACGACGCGGCGGAGAAGGTGAAATCGTCCGTGCGCAGCTCGCGGCCGTCGGTGGTCGGCACGTTCAGCGGCAGGACGAACTCGCCCTGCTCGCCCGTGTTGCCAATCAGGCGCGGCGGACGCATGTTCGGCGCGGGCGTCTGCGCGGTCTCCGCGGCGGACGCGAGACGGATGCGCGCGGGCCGCGTCGGCAGCGTCACGAGCTTCTCGCGCGCGATGATCGCCTCCATCTCCTTCAGCCGCGACTGATAGTGGGGCAGGATCGCGTCGCCCACGATCTGCTCCTTCTTGAGCGCGCGGATCGCGCGGCGATAGTCGCTGCCCTCGTCACCCGTCCAGCCCTTCTCCTTCGCGACCACCCGCGCCAGCGCCTGCATCTCCTTCTGGATTGCGTCGAATGCCGCGTGCGCCATCTTCGCCAGTTCGCCCGGCGGGATGTCCACGCCGTACTGCCGCAGCGAGAACGCGTACAGCTCCGGCGGCTGACGGAAGTCGGTGCGCGCCTTCGGCAGGATCTCCTTCCGCGTGAACTCGTCGTAGGCGATCAATTGCGCCTTCAGCTTCGCGAACGGCTCCTCGTAGCCGGTGATCTGATACTTCGCGAACAGCTTCGGGATGCCGTCGATGAACGACGGACTATCCGCCAGCGCGCGCTCCACCGCCGCCTTGGCCGGCCACTGCAGCCCCGGTGTCGTCATGCGCGCGCGCGTGGCCTGTTCGGCGAGCGTCGTCCAGGACGTCGTGCCCGGCTCGACGCCGGCATACTTCCGCAGCCGCACCAGCGCCGCCTTGCGCCGCTCCGGCGCGACCTGATCGTCGAGCAGCACGCGCAGACCGCCGAACACCGTCTGGCCGACGTTGAAGTAGGGCAGCGAATGCTTGCGCCGCAGCTCGACGCCGGTGGCGTTGTCCTCGGCGGTCTCGCGCATGATCTGCAGGTCCTGTTTCACCTGCGGATCCGACTCGCGATCGAGGAGCTGCGCGATCCGCGCCGCCGCGTCGCGGCTCGCCCGCACGGCGCGATCCTGGAAGCCGGACGAGATGTCCGAGATCGCTTCGTCGTAGCCGTCGATGCCCGTGCGCCCCGCATCCTCGGGCGACAGGCGCGCCATGACGTCCAGCAGGATCTTCGCGTGCTGATTGCTGCGCGCGACCCACGGCAGCGGCGCGGACGGCTGCCCGGCATCACCGGACAGCGGAAGAGAAGATGTGGAAGCCGCGACCGCCAGCGTCACGACCGGAATCAACCACCGCGAGGCTCGTATGACTGTCATGCCCCCTAGTATCGCCCACCCGCCCTCCGGGCTGATCCCGGCCACGCCCCCGCTCCACCGCCGGATCCTGCCCCCAGATCCAGCCCCCAGATCCAGCCCCAGATCCAGCACGCACCGCGCGCGATGACACGCGCGCATCGCGCACGATGTCGTCAGCTCTCGCTGCCGATGTCGTGTGAAATGACGGACGCCGCGGAGCTCGCGGCCAGATCCGCCGTTGACGCATCGGTGCGGCGGCGGACCGCGCCCGGCGGCTCGCCGATGATCCGCTTGAACGCGCGGCTGAAGGCCGCTTCGGATTCGTAGCCGAGGCGCGCCGCGATCTCCGCGATCGTCGCGTTGTCTTCCCTCAGCCATGTCAGCGCGACGTGCATCCGCCAGCGCGTGACGTAGCGCATCGCCGACTCGCCGACGAGGTGCGTGAACCGCGCCGCGAAGGCGGATCGCGACATCGCCACTTCGGCCGCCAGCGACCCGACGGACCACGGCTGCGACGGCTGGCGATGGACGAGCGTCATCGCGCGGCCGATCTGCTTGTCCTGCAACGCGCCCAGCCAGCCGGTGCGCGCCTTCGGATCCTGCGCGATCCACGCGCGCAGCGTCTGGATGACCAGGATGTCGGCCAGGCGCGTGATGACGGCTTCGCCGCCCGGCCGCAGCGTCCGCGCTTCGGCGGCCATGAACTGCAGCATCGTGTCGATCCAGTGCATCTCGGGCGTGCTGCACGCGTCGATGGCAATCACCCGCGGCAGCAGGGACACGAGATGGTGCGCGGCCGGATGATCGAACCGGACGGCGCCGCAGATGACGTGCGTCGCGGCTCCGCCGCCGCCGTACTGCAGGACTTCGTAGCGGTCGCCGAGCTCGGCGCGCGGCAGATCGAACAGCTTCGCGGCCGGCACGCCGGCCTCGCTCGCAAGCTGGTGGCCCTCGCCGTGCGGCACGAGCGCGAGGTCGCCCGGTCCCAGCAGACGCGATTCCGCGTCGTCGACGTCAAGCAGGCACTGGCCGGACGTGACGAAGTGGAACATGAGGAAGTTGTCCAGCGGTGGCAGCGCCAGCGCCCACGGCGCCGTAAATTCCGCGCGACAGTAGAAGATGCCGCTCATCCGGAAGAAGTGCAGCGCCTCGCCGAGCGGATCGACCGTCGGCCACTCAATCTTCATATTCGCGAGTATGCTGATCGGACGTGCGGCTGTCCAGCAAACTGGACGTTCGAGCATGACACGGCGACGCGCGGGCATGGCCGCGCGCGGCGCCGCGAGCGAGAGTAGGTGGATCATATTTCGGAGGGCAGATGACGACACAGCAGACGGCGACCAGCAACACGAACACGACATTGGTGCTCGGAGGCACGGGCAAGACCGGCCGCCGGATTGCAACGCGATTGACCGAACTCGGCGTCCCGGTGCGGATTGGATCCCGCTCGAACACGCCGCCGTTCGTCTGGGAAGATCCCGCGACGTGGCCCGATGCCGTTCGCGGCGTGCAGGCGGTCTACATTTCGTATGCGCCGGATCTCGCCGTGCCGGGCGCGCCGGAAGCGGTGCAGGCCTTCACGGAGCTGGCGGTGAAGAGCGGCGTGCGCCGGCTCGTGCTGCTGTCCGGCCGCAACGAGTATGAAGCGCAGCGCGCGGAGAAGGTCGTGCAAGGGTCGGGCGTCGAGTGGACGATCGTCCGCGCGAGCTGGTTCGATCAGAATTTCAGCGAGGGCTTCTTCGCGGACGGCATCGCCGCCGGCGAGCTGGCGCTGCCGGTCGGCGACGTTGGCGAGCCGTTCATCGACACCGACGACATCGCGGATGTGGCGACCGCGGCCTTGACGGACGCGAAGCACGCCGGCCAGGTGTACGAAATCACCGGTCCGCGGCTCCTGACGTTCGCGGACGCCGTCCAGATCATCGCGAAGGCGACGGGACGGGACATCCGTTTCAAGCGGGTGACACTGGAGGAGTTCTCGGCGATGATGCGGGAGTTTCAGATCCCGGATTCATTCATCGACTTCCTGACGTATCTCTTCACCGAGGTGCTGGACGGACGCAGTTCGCAGGTGACCGACGGCGTGCAGCGCGCGCTCGGTCGGCCCGCGCGCGACTTCGCGGATTACGCGCGCGAGACGGCCGCCACCGGCGTCTGGAACGCGAAGGCGTAGCGCGTCCGATCGCCCTCCGGACACGGCGCGCGCGGCACGACATGGCGCGCGCCGGTCTTCAACTCGCCGAATCCACCGATCCCGTGTCGTCCGTTGGCGGTGCGCCGCCGTGCAGCCGCCGGTACAACCACGCCTTCGCCAGCCGCCAGCGTCGCCGCACCGTCGGACCGGACACGCCCAGGACGACCGCGACTTCCTCGTGATCGAGCCCGCCGAAGAAGCGCAGCTCGACGATGCGGGCGAGCGTCGGCTCGACGCGCTCCAGGTCTTCCAGCGCTTCGTCCAGCGCGAGCAGGTCCGCGCCGCTCATGGCGTCCGGCGCGGCTGGTTCCGACACGGCGAGTACCAACTGTCCGCCGCCGCGCTTCTGCGATCGGCGGCGGCGTCCGTAATCCACCAGGATCCGCCGCATCGTCCGCGCCGCGATGCTGAAGAAGTGCGCGCGGCTCTGCCACTCGACATGACGCTGTCCCACGAGCCGGAAGAACGTCTCGTGAATGAGGTCGCGCGTTTCCAGCGTGTGACTGCGGCGTTCGTGACTGAGGTACCGGCCGGCCATCCGCCGCAATTCGCCGTAGGCGAGCGGCATCAACTCATCCATCGCGCGGTCGTCGCCCGCGCGCCAGCGCCGCAACAGCTCCGTCATCGGGCCGTCCGATGACGCCACGGCAAGATCGGTCTTGTCTACATGCGACGGTAGTAGGGCCACGAAGCTCCCCATCTGAAAGAGGCAAACTGCGGGATTTCGTCGTCCGCCGCGCGGACGCCGAATAATCTCGCGGAAGCCGATCGGGACGATCGTCAGGAGCGGAGAGTCAGGCGGCGATTCTCGCCTGTTGTTGATTCACCCTACGATACACAGCTCCGGGGCACCCGGCAAGGCGGATGTCCGCAGTGTTCGGTCCGTCGGACGTCGCGGAACATCCAACGACGCCTGTCGCCGGACGTCCGCGCGTGATCGTTCACGCCGCGTTTTCTCGCGTTAGAGATGGCTCCTCGCGCGCGGCGTCGCCGAGGGGGCCTGTTCGGTCATTCGGGAAATCACCCCGCGAGGAGATGTGTCATGAGCATCACGAGTACCATGAACCGGCTGGCCTGGGGCCTGGCCTGCCTCAGCGTGATCGTCGGCGTGGCGCCGGCGTCCGCCGGCCGGCTGATCCAGCAATTCACCACAGGGCGCGTGACGGCTGGTACGCCCGTCCCGTGCAACGACGCCAATGGCTTCGTCCACTGGGATCGGCGCGACCTCGCGTTCTTCCACAACACCGCAAATCAGGGCGCGGGCAAGGCGGCCGCGCTGACCGCGGCGCTGAACTCCTGGACGAACGTCTCCGACGCCTCGCACGTGCTGTCGTACGCCGGCACGACGACCGCGGGATTCGTCACCGACAATCGGAACACGCTGGTGTGGGCGCTCGACGGCGGCTGCCCGCCGCCCAACTGTCTGGCGTTGACGGCGCTGGTACTCGATTCCAACCAGGTGATCGTCGAGAGCGACGTCGTCTTCAACAACGGCGTCACCTGGACGACGAACGGCTCGAACTTCGACACCGAAGCCGTGGCCGCGCACGAGATTGGCCACGCACTCGGCCTGCATCACACCGAAGTGACGACGACGCCGCGGCCGACGATGTTCGCGACGTACTTTGGAACGGACGAACGGTCGCTCGAAGCCGACGACCAGAACGCGCTGCGCTGCTCGGAGACGCGCTATCCGATCCGGCCGGTGGTGCTGACGAACGCCGCCAGCTTCGCGACGGGCGCCGTGGCGCCGGATTCCATCGCATCGGCCTTCGGGACAAACCTCGCGACCGCCACGGCGTCCTCCGGATCCAGCCCGTTGCCGACGTCGCTGGGCGGGACGTACGTCCGCGTGATCGACAGCGCCGGTACCGGCCGCCGCGCCGGGCTCTTCTTCATCTCACCCTCGCAGGTCAACCTGCTCGTGCCCGCCGCGTCGACGCTGGGCGCCTGCCGGCTGGTCATCGTGAGCGGCGCTGGTGATGTGTCGAGCGCGCCGTGCGCGATTGCGGCGGTGGCGCCCGGCGTATTCACGGCGAACGCGAGCGGCGGCGGCCTCGCGGCCGCGCAGATTCTCCGCGTCAACGGCGGCGGAGGACAGACCGTCGAGAACGTCGCCGACGCGTCCGGCAATCCCATCCCGATCAACTTCGGTCCGCCGGGCGATTCGCTGTTCCTGATCCTCTACGGGACCGGCGTGAAAGGACGCAGCTCCCTCGGCGCCGTTTCGGTCAACGTGGGCGGGACGCTCGCCTCGCCGCTGTTTGCCGGCCCGCAAGGGACGTTCGCCGGAGAGGACCAGATCAACGCCGGCCCGCTCAGCCGCGGCCTCGCCGGCGCGGGGACGGTCAACGTGCAGCTCACGGTGGACGGCATCAACGCGAACACCGTCACGCTGGTCTTCCAGTAGCGGATGCTCGTCTTCGGCGAGTGCCACGGCCAGGGCGGCACGTGCGACGGCCGCTGCGGCGCCGTGTTCTGCTCATACCGTTGGATGACGGCGGAGCCTGCCGACATGTATCCGGCCGCGATCGCGCCGGCACGCGATCGCGGCCGTCCTGGGCGGCTATCCCGGCCAGCCCGCGCGCGGCTCGCGGCGGAGCCAGACGTTCGCCGCCGCCGGTTCAAGGACGCGGCCGCCCGCGGCGTCATACGTGAGCGGCGCGTCCGCCTTGAGCGCGACAATCCCCAGCAGCAGCGTTTCCATGAGATCCGCCGCGCGCGCGACCGACATCGGCGCGTCGCCGCGACGCTGACCGGCGTCGACCCCCATCGCCGGCCCGATCTGACACGCCCTGACCCACCGCCGTCCGCGATCGACGTCCTCATCCTGGTCCGGACGGGCGGGCAGCGCGAGCGCTTCGGCCCGTGCGGCGTGACGCGGCCGCCATTCCACGCCCCGCGCGTCATCGAGCAGCGTGCCGCGTGCGCCGACGTACAGCACGCCGCCGCGTCCATCGACGGGTCCGCCGTGTACGGCCGCCGGTTCGGGCGGTAATCGCCCGTCGGACCACGTCAGCGTGACGGCCGGCCGCCGCCCGCGCGCGGGGAACACGTAGCGTGTCGTCATCGCGCGCGGATAGGTGACGCGATCGAACCGCGTCGCACGCGTCTCGATCGTGGTGGGCAGGCCGAGCGCCAGCAGTTCGTGCGGCTGCGCGACGAGCGCCGGGCCGGCATCGCCGAGCGCGCCCAGGCCCCAGTCGGTCTTTCCGCGCCAGTTGAACGGGTGATACGCCGGATCGAACGGCACCGCGGGCGCCGGTCCCAGGAACAGATCCCAGGCTCGCGCGGCCGGCGCGCTCACGCGGCCCGTTTCAGGCCGCGCGCCGGACGTCACACGCGGTCCGCCTTGCGGCCAGCAGCCGCGCGGCCGATCGGTCCACACATGCACGTCGTGAACATCGCCCAGGAGATCCGCGGCGAACGCGTCGCGCACCGCGCGCGCCCGCTCGGGCGATGCGACGTCCAGCCCGACGTGCGTGACCGCGGAGACCTCGCGCGTGCGGCGCACGAGCGTGCGGACTTCGTCGACGGACCAGCACAGCGGGCTTTCGACGAGCACGTGCAGGCCGGCCTGCAGCGCCGCCAGCGCGATGACGGCGTGCGTGTGATCTGGCGTGGCAATGACGATGGCGTCGAGGTCGCGCTCGCGATCGAGCATGACGCGATAGTCGGTGTAGCGCCGCGCGCGCGGCGCCTGCGCGAGGAAGCGCTGCGCAGAATCTATCTGCCGCGTCAGACGCGCGCGCGCGGCGTCGGACAGCGGTTCGTCGAGGCGCGATGCGGCGTGGTGGATCTCGGCTGGCAGACGCGCGAATCCCGCGTCCACGTGCGTCCAATCGATGTCACAGACCGCGGCGATGCGCTGATCCGCGAGTGACATGATCCGGCGACGGCCCGCGCCGCCGATGCCGATGGCGCCGATGTTCAGCGTGTCGCTCGGCGGCAGGTAGCCCGCGCCGAGAACGTGGCGAGGCACGATCGTGAAGGCGACGGCCGCGGCCGCCGCGCCCTTCAAGAACGTCCGCCGCGGCGCGACGTCGCGATCCGTGTGTGTGACGGATGTGACAGGCTGGCGCTTCATGACATCACCTCCCTCGACAAGACTGTGATCGCCGCACGGGATGACGTCACGCGCGAGTGACATGCCGTGTGTCGAAGCAGTATGACGCGCCGGATGTCTGCTGGCATGCAGCGGCGGCGTCCTGTTCGCTGACCAAAGGTACCGGGCTTCAGCGAACACTCCCGGCCCGTGCCGGCTGCGCCGCACGCGTCCTGATAAGGTCTGTGCGGACGCGTCAATCAAACGATGGATGTGCCGGAGGGAGGCCTGCGATGAAGCGGCTCGATGTCACCACGGGCTCGGACAATGCGCTGTGGTATGCGGACTATGCTCGAAATCAGATCGGTCGTCTGACGACCGCCGGCGCGCAGACGGTCTTTCCGCTCCCCAATCCCGGCACGCGGCCGACCGCGATCACCGACGGGCCCGACGGCGCGCTCTGGTTCACGGCGCGGTCGGATCGCATCGGCCGCATCACGACGGGCGGCGTCATTACGGAGTTCCCGATTGCGACCGCGGGCGCGGCGCCGGCCGGCATCACGACGGGCCCCGATGGCGCGCTGTGGTTTACCGAGCGCGGCGCCAATCGCATCGGGCGCATCACCACGGCGGGCGTCATCTCGGAGCTTGTCATTCCCGGACCGTCCTGTCGTCCGATTGGGATCGTGACCGGCGCCGATGGCGCGCTCTGGTTCACGATGTTCGCGACGAATAAGATCGGCCGCGTAACATCGACCGGCGTCTTCTCGGAGTTTCCGATTCCGACGCCGAACAGCCTGCCGGGACAGATCGTCCGGGGCCTCGATGGCAATGTCTGGTTCTGCGAGGAAGCGGGCAATAAGATCGCCCGGCTCACACCAGCCGGCGTCTTCACGGAGTTTCCGGTGCCGACGCCCAACGCGCTGCCGGCGCGCATCGCGCGCGGGCCGGACGGCAATATCTGGTTCACGGAGCGCGCGGGCAATCGCGTCGGACGCGTGACGCCGAGCGGCGCGGTCACCGAGTTCGAGATCCCGACGGCACACGCGCTCGCGGACGGCATCACGGCGGGACCGGACAGCGCCGTCTGGTTCGGCGAGTTCGCCCCGCGGAAGCTCGGTCGCGTCACGAGCGCCGGCGTGTTCACCGAGTTCGTGCTGCCAGGCGGCCACGCCGGAGCGCCGAGCGACGGCGCGACGCCGCTCGCGTTCTTGAGCACCGCGGGACCGGACAACGCCGTCTGGTTCACGATGCCTGGCGCGAACAGCATCGGCCGGATCGATCCCGCCGGTATCGTCAGCACGTTCACCGTTCCCACCGCGAACGCCATTCCGTTCGACATCACGACAGGACCGGACGGCAATCTCTGGTTCACCGAACACGCGACGAATACGATCGGCCGCCTGACGCCGGCCGGCGCGTTCACGGAGTTCGTCGTCGCGACGCCGAATTGCCGCCCGTGCGGCATCACGGCCGGTCCGGACGGCAATCTCTGGTTCGCCGAGAATGGCGCGGGGACGATCGGCCGGATCTCGACCGCCGGCGTGATCGCGGAGTTTCCCATCCCGGCGTCGAATCCCGTGCCCGTGCGGCTGACGGCCGGACCGGACGGCAATGTCTGGTACGTGGACGAAGGCCGCAGCGTGATCGGACGCGTGACGCCGGCGGGCGTCATCGCCGAGTTCAGCACGATCACGCCGAAGGCCATCCCTTACGCCATCACGCTGGGCTCCGACGGCAATCTCTGGTTCGTCGAAGAGGCCGCCAACAAAATCGGACGCATCACGCCGCTCGGTGTCGTGACGGAGTTTTCACTGCCAGCCGCGAATGCGACACCGCTCGACATCGCGCCCGGGCCCGACGGCGCGCTCTGGTTCTCCCAGCGCGATCGCGGCGTCGTCGGACGCATCAGCACGGCGGGCGTGGTCACCGAGATTGCGCTGCCCAGCGGAAACGCCGTGCCGGACGGCATCACCCCCGGCGCGGACGGCGCCTTGTGGCTCGCCGAGTCCGGCAACAAGAAGATGGCGCAGAGCTCGGTGGGCGGCGCCGTCGCGGAGTATCTCATTCCGGATCTGTTCGATCTGCGCGCCTCGGGCGCGGAGATCAACGCGAGCGTCCCGATCGGGGCGTCGGCGTATCGCTGCCGGACAGAGCCCGGCTCGGACGCCGATCGCGTGACCGGCGGGACGCTGCCGCTCGGCCTCGGATCCCTCGGCATCATCACCACGGCGGTCACCGCGGTCGTCGATGCCACGGGCGGTACGCAGAGCGGCTTCGCCGAGACGCGCGTGGCGGGCCTTTCGCTGCTGGCCGGCTTGATCACCGCGGACGAGATCGTCGCCACGGCGACGGCGTCCACGCCGCCGCTCGCGGCGTCAGGCAGTGCGACGTTCGTGCGGTTGCGCGTCGCCGGGCTGCCCATTGCGCTGACGGTCGCGCCGAATACCGTCATCCCACTGCTCGTGGGACAACTGATCCTGAACCAGCAGCAGCCGACAGACGATGGGATGGTGGTCAGCGCATTGCGGCTGCATCTGACGCTGACGAATACGACGCTGGTGCTGGCGCAGGCCGCCGTCCACTTCGTCAAGGCCGGCGATGTGTGTCCTGTCGCCGGCTAATCGTGTGAGTGCCAGTCGTGTTCGATGCCGCCGGCGGCCGGCGAGCGTGCGAGGCCGTTCAGCGCGAGCACGCCGGCGGCGATGAAAGCCAGGACGCCGAGCGCCGACAGCATCGGCAGCGCGATCGCCGCCGCCGATGCCGTCGCCGTCATGCGCGGCAGGCCGATGAGGTCTTCGAGCGCGACGGCCATCGTCAGCACGACGTAGCCCGCCGCGCCCAGCATCACCACGCGCAGGCGGCGCGCTTCGGACCATCCGGCGAACGACAGCAGCCACGCGAGCGCCGGCAGCACCAGAATCGCGTGCAGCGTCACGGCGTGCGTCGGCTTGAGCCAGCCAGCCGTGGCGTACGCCGCGGCTGGATGTCCGGCGAAGACGAGCGACATACCCTTCGCGATCATCAGCGCGCCGGTGACCAGCGACGAGAACAGCAGGACGAAGCCGGTCCGGATCGCAAGCCGGAGGCTGGCGGGCACCGCCGGCTGCGCGCGCAAGGCGGCGAACATCAGCGTGCCGATGATGCCGATGATGGCGAAGCCGCCAAAGGCGAGGGTCCGCGCGACCGACGCGTCGAACGGCGTCTGGACGTTGTAGTGCGACGGCACGCCCCGCCACGCCTGCAGCGTGACGAACACGACTTCGACCGTGCAGGCCAGCGCGAAGCCGCCGAGCAGCAGCGTCCGCGCGCGCGTCCCGAGCCGCAGGAATGACGCCACCCAGACAATCGTGATCAGCGTCAGGCCGAACGACACGCCGAACGTCAGTGGCTTGCGGAGCGACACGGGCCCTTCCCACGTGGCGCCGGTCGCCGCGAGCACGATCAGGTGGACCAGGCCGCTGACGATCAGGAGCAGTCCGACGGCATAGCCGATGCGCTCGATCGTCCGGCCGCGCCGCCAGAACGACGCCAGCGCGGAGGCGATGGCGCGATGCGGACGCTCGTCGATCGCCGGCTGAGGATGACGGCTGGACCGTGGCATGTGCGTGTTCCGGAAGTGCGTCACCCGCCGCCGGGCGGGCCACGTCCCCAGTCTAGCCGAGTGTCGCCGCCGCGCGCGTGGATCGGCTCAGGTGGGACTGGTCAGGTGGAACGGGGACGCGCGCGATCCGGCGCCCCTTGTTTCTACGCGGGACATGCGGTCAGTTGTGGTTAGATAGGGGCCCGTGTATCCGGCGCCTCCTCCTTCGCGGACCCAACCGATCTACGCTCGCCGCGTCCTCGTCGTCGCGCCGCATCATGACGATGAGGTGTTGGGATGTGGAGGGCTGCTCGGACAGCTTGCCGCGTCGGGCGCGCGGATCGACGTCGTCTTCCTGACCGACAGCGCGGGCGCACCTGGCGATCCCGACGGCGGCCCGGCGTACGCGCGGCGGCGGCTGGACGAGTCGCGTGGCGCGGCGCGCGTGCTGGGCATCGCGGATCGACTCGATCTCGGCTTGCCGGATGGCGAGCTGGCGCAGGCCGTCCACCTTGCGCGCGCGGGCCGGGCGATTGCGGACCGCATGCGCGCCGACATGCCGGATCTGCTGCTCGCGCCGTCGCCGCTCGAACTGTCCTCGGATCATCGCGCCGCCAGCGTCGCCGTCCACGACGCGATTCAACACCTGCGCACGACGCACGAGGACGCGATCCGACGGCTCGACGTCCTGTTCTACGGAATCAATCGCGGCGCGTTCCCCGATCGACTCGTCGACGTCTCGGCGCAGGTCGATCTGATCGAGCGCGCGATGGCCTGCTACACCAGCCAGCAGGCGCGCCACGACTATCTCGGCGCGGCGCTCGGCCTGCGGCGCTTCCGCACGCTGACGCTGCCCGCCGGCATCACGCACGCGGAAGGCTACCGCCACCTCTCCGGCTGGGACTTCGCGACGCGCAGCGCGTCACAGATCCTCGCGCTCGTGGGCGGCGCGGCCGACACGCCACCGCTGGCAGCCGCGACAGCGGACGCCTGGACATCGAACACAGCATCATCGGATACAGCATCATCGGATGTCGGGGCATCGGGGCCGCTCGTATCGGTCATCGTGCGCACCCGCGATCGTCCGCACCTGCTGGGCGAAGCGCTGGCGAGCGTCGCGCGCAGCACGTATCGCCGCATCGAGCTCGTGCTGATCAACGATGGCGGCGCGCCGCCCGCGGTGCCGGAGGCGTATCCGTTCCCCGTCGTGCGGGTGGATCACGAACATCCGCGCGGCCGTGCGGCGGCGGCGCAGGCCGGCATCGACGCGGCCAGCGGCGCGTACGTGGCGTTTCTCGATGACGATGACGTCTTTGCGCCGGAGCATGTGTCGACGCTGATCGGCGTCGTGCGGGCGACCGGTGCGCGCGTCGCGTACACGGACGCCGCCGTCACGGTCTACGCGCTCGATCCGGAGCACGGCTGGACCTGCGTGGAGCGCGCGCTGCCGTACGGCGGCGACTTCGACGCCGAGCGCCTGCTCGTCGACAATTACATTCCGCTGAACACGCTGCTCGTCGACGCGTCGCTGTTCGCGGCCGCCGGCCCGTTCGACACGTCGTTCGACATCTTCGAAGACTGGGACATGCTGATCCGCCTGTCCGCGCTCGCGCCGTTCCAGCACGTCGCGCGCGTGACCTGCGAGTATCGGCACTATCGCGGCGTGCGCGGTCAGGCGCTGGGCGAAACGGGATCGCAGCATCCGGATTTCATCGACACGAAGGCGCGCGTGCTCGCCAGGCATGCCGCGCGGCTCGACCCGCACACGCTCGCGCGCGCCATCGTCAGCCTGCGTGCGGAGGAGTCCGCCGCCGAGCAGCAGCGCCGGCAGGCGGTGCTCGCGCTCGACGCCGTCAATGCGGAGCTGCGACGCGTCTACGCCGAAGAGGCGCGATTGACCGCCGCCACGCACGATCTCGCCGCACGCCTCACCGCGTCGCCCGCGCCGGCTGCTGCTGCGCCGCTTGAATCCGTCGCGTCCGCGCCGCGCGCGCCGACGCCAGCTCCCGCGCCGCGGCACGGACATCCGATCCGGACCGCGTCGGTCCTGCTTCTGAGCTGGGATGGCCGCGAACATCTGGAGACGTGTCTCGACGCGATCGCGCGTGTTCACGCGCCCGGCGTGCCGCTCGACTGCTGGGTGCTCGACAACGGCTCGCGCGACGGCACGGTCGACTGGCTGCGGACGCGTCACCCCGACGTGCGGGTCGTGTCGAGTCCGGTGAACCTGGGCTTCTGCGCGGGCTACAACCGGCTCGTGTCCGCCGTCGAGAGCGATCTGCTGCTGTTCCTCAACAACGACACCGAACCGTCGCGCGAGTGGGCGGGCGAGCTGATCGACGCGATCGCCGGCGCGCCTCCGGACGTCGCCGCCGCCGCCGGACTGATCACTGATTGGAGCGGCGAACGTCTGGATTTCGGCCGCGGCGTGATGACATTCGACGGTCATGCGTTTCAACTCGACTCCGGCCGTCCGCTGGACGCCGTCCGCCTGCCGGCGCGCGGCGAGCCGCAACTCTTCGCGTGCGGAGGGAACATGATCGTCCGCCGCGAAGCGTTTCTCGACGCGGGCGGGTTCGACGAGCAGTACTTTGCGTATTACGACGATGTGGACTTTGGGTGGCGTGTGTGGTCGGGCGGCGAGCGTGTCGTGTCGGCGCCTGGCGGCGTCGTCCGGCATCGATCCGCGAGCACGAGCGATCGACTCGGCATCTACAATCGCGGCTTTCTCTTCGAGCGCAACGCCTTCCTGACCGCGTTCAAGAACTTCGACGCGCCGCTGTGGGACAAGCTGATGCCCGCGGTCCTGCTGACGCTGATCTCACGCACGACCGCGCTCGTGCGCGAGAACAATCCGGAGGCGGCCGCGCTGTCCATCGATCCGTTTGCCCCCGGAACCGCTACAGCCGCCGCCTCGGATATCCCCGAGGGCATCGCGGACCTCGCGAACAGCGTCGCTGCCGCGGCCGGCGGCCGTCGCTGGTGGTCGCGACGAGAGACGCGGTCGTCGGCATCGTCGCGATCCACGTCGCCGGTCCTGTCGGACGAGCGCACGATCGCGCAGTTCCGCACGCTGCACTGGATCACGCGCCACATGGACGCCGCGGCTGAGCGGCGGCGCCAGGTGCAGGCGCGCCGGCGCCGGTCCGACGCCGAGATCTTCGAGGCGTTTCCGTTGCACCTCGTGCCGACGTATCCGGGCGACGAGGCGCTGTTTCACAGTCCGGGATTCCAGGCCTGGTTGCCCGAATCCCCGAAGCTCGTGTTCCGGACGCTCGCGGAGATCTCGGCACGCACATGACGGCGCGGTTGTTCCTGCTTCGGGAGATGGTGCGGCGCGATTTCCAGGGACGCTACGCCGGATCGACGCTCGGGTTCTTCTGGTCGTTCGTGCATCCGTTGTGGCAGCTCCTCGTCTTCACCTTCGTGTTCTCCGTCATCGTCGGCGTGCCGTCCGATCCGCGCTGGCCGACCGTCGGCTTCGCCGCGGCGCTCTTCGCCGGCCTGCTCCCGTGGATGGCGGTGAACGAAGGCGTGACGCGATCGATCACGAGCGTCACGGACAACGCCGGCCTCGTCAAGAAGCTGCGCTTCCCGACCGAGCTGCTGGTTGTGTCGGTCATCGTCGCCGCCGTGCTGCACGAGGCGATTGCGGCCGTCGTGTTCACCGCGGTGCTGGCCCTGTCACCGGTATTGGCGCTGTCACCCTCGACACCGCTCGCAATGGGCGGATTGCCGCTGCTGCTGATCGCGCTTCCGCTGCAGGTGCTGTTGACGCTGGGCCTCGGCTTGCTTGGCGCCGCGGCGCACGTATACTTCCGCGATATCGGACAGGTGCTGGGGATGGTCCTGATGACGTGGTTCTACGTCACGCCGATCATCTATCCACCGCAGATGGTGCCGGAGCCGTGGCGCGTGTGGGTGTCCTGGAACCCGCTGACGCCGCTCGTCGCGCTCTATCGGCACGCGTTCTTCGGCGGCGATCTCACGCTGCCCGAGGGCACGGGCCTGCTGGCCGCGACGGCCGTCGCGGCGGCGGCGGCGGGCCTGTGGCTGTTCGCCCGGCTGAAGCCTGATTTTGCGGACGAGGTCTAACCGTGAATCCAGAGGTCGTGCTGATCTGTCCCGAGCCGATCCGGCCCCTGCAGCAGGGCGTCAGCATCCGTTTCCGCGAGATGGCGGAGGAGCTGTCCCGGCACTGGTGCGTGTCGCTCTGGACGCCGAACGAGGACATCTTCACGAACGATCGCTACGACGTCCGGCCGTTTCCGGCACACGGCCTGCGCGGCCAGTTGGACGGCGTGCGCGCGGTGATCGTCCACGGCGACGCGTCGGAGCGCTATCTGCACGAACTGGAAGCGGCCGGCCTCGGCGGCGGTCCGCCGCTCGTCGTCGATCTCTACGACCCGTTCCTCGTCGACCACCTGCCCTACGCACGCGACCTCGGCGACGGAATCTACGCGCGCGATCTGCGCCTTCTGCTGCGTCAGCTCGCGGCGGGCGATCTGTTCCTCGTGTCATCCGAGCGGCAGCGCGTGTTCTACGCCGGCCTGCTGATGGGCGCGCGCCTGTTCGATCCGTCGATGTATGACGCGGATCCGACGTTGCAGCATCTGTTGCCGATCGCGCCGTTCGGCGTCCGGCCGGAGGCGGTCGTGTCCGCGGACGCCTCGCCGCGCTGGAAAGGCGTGCGGCCCGGCATCGGCCCGAATGACCGCGTCCTGTTCTTCGGCGGCATCTACGACTGGTACGATCCGGAACTGCTGCTGGACGCGGTGGCGGATCTGATCGACGAACTGCCGCACCTGCGCGTCGTCTTCAGCGCGAATCCCAATCCCGGGAGCACGCCGCAGCGGATGTTCGATCGGACGCGCGAGCGCGCACGCGAGCGAGGGCTCATCGATCGCGCGGTCTTCTTCGTCCCGTGGTTTCCGTACGACGAGCGCGCCGCGTACCTGCGCGACGTGGACGTCGCCGTCTGCCTGCACCGACCGTCGCTGGAAGCGGACCTGTCGCTGCGGACGCGCGTGCTCGATTGCCTGCAGGCGGGCTTGCCGGTGATTGCGACCGCCGGCGGCGATACGGCGAGCCTGTTGACCGCGTCCGGCGCCGGCTGGCTCGTACCGCCGGGTGACGTCGATGCGCTGCGTACGGCGATCCGCGTCCTTGCGAACGACGCCGCGCGGCGCGCGCGCATGGGCGCCGCCGGCGCCGACTGGGTGCGGCGCGAGCGCTCATGGACGCAGACGCTCGATCCGCTGATCCGTTTCTGCGCGGACCCGCGAAAGCGTCCGCGGCAGGCGCCGCCGCTCGCGGACGAATGGTCGCCGCGCGCCGATGCGCCGATGACGCGCATTGGCGCGCAGGCCGACGTCGAGCCCGAGGTCAGCGTCATCGTGCCGACGCACAATCGCCGTCGGCTGCTGGCGGAGATGCTGGCGGCGCTGGCCGCGCAGGAACGCGCGCCCCGCTTCGAGGTCGTCGTCGTGGACGATGGGTCGCGGGACGACACGGCGCGATGGCTGCGTGACGGCGGCGGGCGCGGCGTGCGCGTGCTGACGCAGCCGCATCGCGGATCGGCCGCGGCGCGCAACGCCGGCATCCGCGCGGCGCGCGCACGGCTGATTGCGTTCCTGGGCGACGACACCGTGCCGGAACCGGGCTGGCTCGCGCGGCACTACGCGTGCCACGAAGCCGCCGGCGGCGATCCGATGCTGGCGGTGATCGGCCACGTCGCGTGGCACCCGCGCGTCAAGGTGACGCCGTTCCTCCAGTATCTCAACGAGCAGGGCAAGCAATTCGGCTACAGCCTGATCGACGATCCGCGCGATCTCCGTTCAACTTCTTCTACACGTCCAACGCCTCGCTGCACCGGCAGACCGCCGGCGCGGAACTGTTCGACGAGGGCTTTCCGTACGCGGCGTGGGAGGACACGGAATTCGCGTATCGCCTCAAGCGGCGCGGGCTGCGGATCGACTACGAAGCCGCGGCGCGCGTCGCGCACGATCATCCGACGACGATTGGACGGTTCCTGCGGCGGCAGGAGCGTGTCGGCTATTCGGCCGTGATCTTCCACGCGCGGCATCCGGAGCTGGGGCCGTTCCTCGGTCTCGGGCCGGACGGTCCGCCGCCGCTGACGCAATCCGCCGCCGAGCGCGTCCTCGCGCTGCGCGTACGCGCGCTCGATCGCCTCGGCATCTCCTCGCCCGAGCACTGGGAAGAAATGCTGCGCGCGAGCTACGTCAGCGGCCTGCATCGCGGCTGGCGCTCGCTGCGCGGCGGAAACGGAGGCGCGGCCTGATGCCGTCCGCGCCGGCCGTGGTGTCCGTCGACGGCGTCGGCAAGACGTATCGCGTATACGCGCGGTCGATCGATCGCATCGCCGAACGCCTGACGCGCCGGCCGCGGCACCGCGTGCATCATGCGTTGCACAACGTCACGTTCGACGTCGCGCGCGGCGAAGGCTTCGGCGTCATCGGCGAGAACGGCGCCGGCAAGAGCACGCTGCTGAAGATCCTCGCGGGGATCACCACGCCCGGCGCCGGCCGCGTCGCCGTCCGCGGCGCGGCCGCGTCCATCCTGGAACTGGGCGGCGGGTTTCATCCCGACCTCACGGGACGCCAGAATCTCGCGCTGAGCGCCGCGATGCTGGGCCTGTCCGAGCGCGAGGTGCGCGCGCGGACGCCGGAGATCATCGCGTTCTCCGAGCTGGACGCGTACATCGACGAGCCGGTCCGCGTGTATTCGACCGGCATGGCGATGCGGCTGGCGTTCGCGATTGCGGTGCAGGTGGAGCCGGACGTGCTCATCGTGGACGAAGCGCTGTCCGTGGGCGACGGCTATTTTCAGCGCAAGTGCATGCGGCGGATCCAGGACTTCCTGCGCGGCGGCGGCACGCTGGTGTTCTGCTCGCACGCGATGTATTACGTCTCGGAGTTCTGCACGCGCGCCCTCTGGCTGCGCGACGGCCGCGTCGCCGCACTGGGCCCGGCGGACGCCGTCATCCGCGAGTACGAAGCGTTCCTCCTCGCCAGAACCGCCGCCGCGCCGCGCGCGCCGGAGGCCGATCTGCCCCGCGGTCCCGCGCGCATCGTCGACGTGCGACAGGAAGGCGCGGCCGCGCCGGCGGCGCCGCTCCAGCAGGGTGACGCCTGGACGCTGACGCTGGAGTGCGCGAGCGATGACGCAGGCATCGGCCTGCACGTCGCCGTCGGCGTCGACCGCATCGACGGCGTGCAGGTGTTCGCCTGCAGCACGCGTCATGACGGCGTGGCGGCGCTGCGCGGACAGACGTACTATCGCGTGCGGCTGCGCGTCCCGGCACTGCCGCTGGTGCAGGGGCAGTTCACGATCTACGTGTTCCTGCTGGATGAAGATGGCCTGCAGGTCTACGATCGCCGCACGCTCGCAGGTGCGCTGCTCGTCCAGGCGCCGGCGTATCGCGTGGGATTGATGGCCGTCGATCACGAGTGGGACGCGGACGCCGCGCTCGATCGCGAGGCGCCGCCGATGGCGCTGCGCGCGGATGACGATCAGAAGAGGTCGCTGTCACCCCAGGTGTAATACCACTCAGGCAGCGACCGTTCCGCGATGGCGGTGAACGGCGCGAAGACGAGCGTGAGCCCGTGCGGCTCCGGCGCCGGACGGAACCCCAGGCCGTCGAGCTGTCGCGTCCACCACGCCGGACGCGGCGAGAACCACGCCCGGATCGGCATCGCCGCGTCCAGCGATCGCAGATGCATCAGCATCGCCGCGGCCGCGCGCGGCTCCCGCGGATCGAAGAGCGCATCGCCCCAGCGCGTCTCGTCCGCGCGAAGCTGGAACACGCCGAGACCGACGATACGCCCGTCCGCACGGACGGCGAGCCGCACATCATCCCGATCCGGCCGCGCGGCGTGACGCCAGTTGAGATACGCCGCGTCGCGGCGCGTCAAGAGCCCGTACGCCGGTCCCACGCGCGCCGCGAACGCATCCCACCCGGCGTCGAACCGTGACACGCGCTCCACACGGAGATCGTCGTCCGACTCTTCGCGCGCGAGGCGGACCGGCGGATCGCCGCACGTCCACACGCGGACGTCTTCCAGCGCGCGCACCCCGGGCACGACACGCAGTTGCAGCGCACGCGCCGTGTCCGTGTTGAAGCCGTAGTGCGCATCGACGCGTCCTTCGCCGTACGCCGCCCAGAAATGCCGCGCCATGCGTCCTACGAGCGACGCCGTGCCGCGTCCGAGCCGCCGGGCATCCGGCGCCGTCATGACGTCGCCGTTCTGATGCGCGAGCAGCGTCCGCGGGTGCCCGTTCAGGTAATCATCGAGTGCGACCGGATAGCCGCCATAGTGTCCGACGAGGCGGTCGCCGGCCGCCCGCGCGACGGTGATTCGCGTGGAGCCCAGCGGGTGATCGAGATAGCGCCAGCGCCACATCGCCTCCGTGAGCTCCTGGTGGAACGAGCGCGCGAAGAGATCGCGGATCGCGTCCTCGTCTCCGGCCCGATACGCGCGGACGATCGTATCGGTCTTGCGCGCGTCGATCTGACAGACGGCCGCGTCCGCGTTGTCGTCGTCGTCGCGATCGAGAACAACGTGCTCGATGACGAAGCCCAGCTCGGACAGCCGCACCGTGAGCGCCGGCCAGGGAATGAGAGAATAGCGCGACCCATCGCCGCCGCCGGCCGATCGGGCCGTCAGCCGATCGCCGTCCGCCAGACGCCGCGCGAAGGCCTCGCCGGCGTCGCCAAACAAATCGGCGATGGCGTCGCCGGACACGATCGCGCGATCGGGGGACATCGCGAACCGGCCTGTGCGATCGTCAGCGTTCATTGGATTCCATCGTGCGCGTCGCGTACATCCTCGCTCATCCCACGCTCGGCGGCGGCACCAAGGTCGTCGCACAGCATGCCGCGCTGCTGCGGCAGGCCGGTGTCGACGTCACGCTGCTGGCGTCGGGGCCGCGGCCCGCATGGCTGCCGTTCACCGGCCGCTATATCGACGTCGATACAGCGCCGCCGCGGCTGCCGAGCCAGGACGTGGCGATCGCGACGTACTGGACCACGCTGGCGCGCGCCGTCGATCTCGGCGTCGGGCCCGTGGCGCATTTCTGCCAGGGCTACGAAGGACGTCTCGATTACCTGCGCGACGACTGGCCGCGCATCGACTCTGCGTACGCCCACCGCGTGCCCACCATCGTCGTCACGCCCGATCTCGCGGCGCTGCTCGAACGACAGTTCGGCCGCGCATGTCGCGTCGTTCCGCCTGTCGTCGATCCGTTGTTCACGCCACGGTTTCGATGGCGCCCACGGCGGCAGCCGTGGATCGCGATCCCCGGCGTGTTCGAGGCGGGCGTCAAAGACGTGCCGACCGCCTTGCGTGCGGTGCTGCGCCTGCGCGCGGAGGGTTGCCGATGCCGCGTGCTGCGGATCTCGACGCTGCCGCTGTCCGATCGCGAGCGCGAGATCCTGACGCCGGACACGTATCTGCACGCCGCGGCGCCGCGCGAGGTGGCGCGCGCGCTGCGGGACTGCGATCTGCTGCTGTTCCCGTCGCGCGCCGAGGAAGGCTTCGGCCTGCCGCTGCTCGAAGCAATGACGAGCGGCGTGCCGGCGGTCGCGACGCGGATTCCATCCGCCGTGTTCATGACCGCGGACGCCGTGCCGCTGGTCGACGAAGGTGATGACCGCGCTCTTGCCGCGTCCGCGCGCGACGTGCTGGCGGATACCGCACGCTGGCGACGATTGCGTCGACGGCAGCAGGTGGCGGCGGGGCGCTTCGAGGCTCATCGCGTGCTGCCGGAACTGCTGGCCGCCGTCGAGTGGGCGTCGCGCAGCACGACGTAGAAGCCGCGCGTCCGCAGGCTCTCGACATCGACGCTGCTCGAGAGGCTTCCTGAGAGGTTGCCAGAGAGGCTGTCGGCCAGGCGGCGGAAGCGTTCCGGCAGTTCCGTGAGCTGCGGCACGATCTCGCACGTGAAGCCCAGTCTGAACGCCCACTCTTCGAGCGTCTGGCGCGTGAAGAAGCGCAGGTGCGTGTAGCAGAGCAGCCCCGCCGGCACGTAGTCCCAGCGCCCCGCGAGGAGATCCTCGACGATGGTGTAGTGGCCGACGTTCGGCACGGAGAGGACGATACGTCCGCCGGGCGCGAGGAGCGGTTTCATCCGCAGCAGGAAATCGTCCGGCGCGTCGAGATGCTCGAACAGCTCGGACGCGACGATGGCGTCGTACCGGCCGTCGATCGGGAGCGTCGCAACGTCGCCCGCGAGGACACGCCACAGGCGTGTCGCCGCTTCGGCAGCGACCTCCGGATGACGCTCGATGCCGGTCACGCGGCAGCCAAGCCGCTCCTGGATCAATCGTCCCGTATGTCCTCGTCCGCACCCAATCTCCAGCACCGCCTCCGCCGTCGCAGGCAGGTAGGGCAGGAGATCGGCGCGCGTCTCGCCGTAATAATCCGCGAACTGATGATAGAGGCCGACGTCGGTGATGATACGCAGGCCTGCGTCGTGCCGCGGCGTGGAGAGCAGCGCCGCATCCGTCAGCAGTCGCGAGATCGGCACGCGCGACGCAATCGTGCGGAAGGCGTCCGCGGAGAGGAGCGACATTGGCAGGTGTGAGACAGTCGATGTCCGCGGCTGGCGCCGCTCGTCCCTGATCGATCGTTCGAGCCGTTCGTAGTCGCGCGGCGTGTAGAGCGGCTCCAGATCGTCCAGCGCGAAGTCCGTCAGGCGTGAAGGGATGACGATCGCGCCGGCGTCGTTGGCGAGCGCGGTCCGCATGTCGCGGAGCGTGTCCGCCGTGAACCACAGATTCTCGCGTCCAAGGACGAGCACCGCGTCGTGGCGATCGCTGACGGCGTCCAGCGCACGAGCGTCTGTCGTCTCCGCATCCGGAGCGCCCACGCCTCCAACGTCGCGCCACGTCCGCACCTCGGACGTGTCGAATACCTCGCGTGTCCGCGCGAGCGTGACCGAGAGCAGAAAGCGGAACTCGGGCGAGCGCTCGTCTTCGGACGACAGATGTTTGAGGACGAGCAGCGTCATCGGTGAAACGTGAAGGCTTCGCGCTCACGGCCGGCCGCGTCCACGAGCCGGAGCAGATACGATCCCGGCGCCAGATCTTCCCACACCTCACCCGGCACCCGCCACGTCGGCTGTCCATCGGCCAGACATTCGGCGGCGGCCGGATACCCCGCGGGACCGCTGGACAGCTCGATCCACAACGGCGCCGCGGACGTCGCGGTAATGGGGGAGACATCGACGGCCGCGCCATCAGCGTCGACGCGCGCGGCGCGGATGCGCGGATCGGTGTACGCGCGCCCCTCTGGTGAATCAGCGACGCGTTCGAGCCGGCGCAGCCAGCGGGCGGCGCGACCGAAGTATCGATCGTCGAACCGCCGCGCGGACGCCGCGAACCACGCGTCCGCCTCCGGCTGGCGGCGCGCGCTCTGGTTGTAGGTGTGACGTGCGCGCGCGGCAGGCACGTAGCGCGCCGGTCTGCCACTGCGTGCGAGGCGCATCAGCCAGTCCGTCTCCTCGAAGTACAACCGGAATCCCTCGTCGAACGGACCGATGGCGTCCCACGCGTCGCGCCGGAACGCGAGCAGCGCGCCGCTCAGCGCATGACTCGGGAGCGGCTCGCGCGCGAGCCAGTGCCGCCGCGCGTGACGCCGCCATCGACGTCGCGCCGCGCGCGCCCAGCGCGGACCGCGCACGCCGAGCCGCGCCAGCGCCGCGCTCGTCACGTCGCGGCGCTCCGTCGGCGGCAGCAACAGGCGTCCCGCTTCGTCCCAGCAGAAACGCGGTCCCGCGGCGGCCGCACCCTCGCGCAGCGCGCCGCACAGCGCGGCGATGCAGCCGGGACGCACGAAGACGTCAGGATTCATGATGATGACGAACGGCGCCTGCATGCGCGAGACGCCGAGGTTGACGCCGCCCGCGTAGCCAAGATTGCGGCCCGGAGCGATCACCGGCACGTCGAGCGCGCGCAGCATCTCCGCGCCAGCCGCGTCGCTGCCGTTGTCGACGATGAGGAACGACGCGCGCACGCCGCTTCGGTGGACGTCGTCCCGCAGGGACCGCACCGCGTCCGCCGCGAGCCGCGGCGTGTCGTAGTGGACCAGCACGATCGCGAGATCCGCGGCGGCGGTCTCGCGCGTGGACGTCAGCGGGTCAGCGCGAAGGTGCATCGGCGGCAGATGAAATCGTCCGGCGCGGCGTCGAGGCCGTAGCTCCAGCGGCGCAGCCTCGCCAGCGCGTCGCCCTGCAGCACCTCGACGATCGTCTCGGTCCGCAGATCGCCAGCCACATAGCGCTCGTCGTAATCCTCGCAGCAGAAGACGCAGAGGCCGTCCGGCGTGACGTGCAGGTGCTGCAGCGGACGCGATCCCAGATTGTCGCAGCCGCGCAGCGCCGGGCGCTCGCCCGACGTCGCCGCGGAGGGGCCGGTCAGGCCGATCGGCAGATAGCCGGCGCGATCCATCACCTCGTGGAAGCGGACATCGAAGCGGCTGCCGGCAAAGCGTGCGTGGATGGCCTCGAAATCGCGGTGGTGCGTCTCGTCGCCCGTGCCCAGCACGGCGACGATCATCTCGGACGCCACCGCGCGCGCGCCTGCGTAGTCCAGATTGCGGAGCACGCTCGCGAGGTGATCGTGTCCGCGCTCGCGCGTGTAGCGCTCGCGATCGAGCGTCGAGAGATTCACGGACAGCAGGCGCAGCGTGCCCGCGCGGCCGAGGCGATCGACGCGGTCCGGCGTCAAGCCGGTGCCGTTCGTGTTCAGCGCGACGGGCAGGCCCTCGCCGATCAATCGCTCGACCTGCGCGACGAAGCGCGGATCGATCGTCGGCTCGTTGTAGCTCGAAAGGAAGACCGCGTCGAGCGTCTCGCGGAACGCGCGAAGCTGCAGGACGATGCGGTCGAAGAGCGCGTCCGGCATCGACAGCGCCTCACGCGGCGCGATGGACACCGGACAGAAGTAGCAGGCCTGATTGCAGCGCGTGTGCGTCTCCAGCGACACGATACGCAGCCGGAACCGCCTGGCCGGATCGCGGTCGGCCTGCTGACGCACCAGCCAGCCGGCCGCCGTGAGCTCCTCGCGCGTCGCCGCGTCCAGCGCCTCGACGCGGCCGTCCGTGAGGATCCGGCGCAGCGCCGCCTCGCCTGTGTCGCCGCGCGCGAGCGTTCGTCCTGTCAGCGGATTCTCAATCCGCTCCGGCGTGACGTGGAGGAACGGCTCGGCAACGAGCGCGGAAGAGGCGGCGGCCGCCCCCGTCATGGCGTCTCTGAAGGCGTCGGTCAAGGTATCCGTCAAGGCGTCTATTGTAAGGCCACGTCCGCCATGCCGCCACGCCACGACGCGATCCGCCCGCGTGCCAGGCGCGGTTACGGCGATCGTCTGAAATCGGCGAGCCGGTAGCCGTAGACGCCTGTGCGATAGCGTTCGCGGTAGCGCTGGCCGCTGGCGACCAGCGCGTGCAGGTCCGCGTCCGTGACGCCGAGATCGCGCACCAGCGCGTCGTGGTGCTGCGGAATCCGCGCGAGAAAATAGTCGATCGTCGGCGCGGCCTGCGCCGAGAGATCCAGTGTCTCGTGAAGCGTGAAGCCCGCGTCTGCCGCGGCCGCGAGAAATGCGTCCCACGCGTGCAGCGCGCCGGGCTCTTCCAGCGGCTGCAGCGCGAACTCGTCCAGGACGAGCACGCGTGCCGTCAGCGTCCGCGCTTTGGCGAAGAGCAGTGCCGGGTCGAGATACTGCGACGATTCCTGGAAGATGACGACGTCGAAGGAGCCGCCCTGCGGATCGTACGCGTCGAACGCGACGCAGGTGGCGTGCAGGTCGTTGCCGTAGCGCGCCCGCAGGATGGCGTACTGCGACGCATCCGGTCCGATGCCGTGCGCGTCGTACCCGAGCGAAGTCAGGCGATGCAATAGCGCGCCGAGGCCCATGCCGACGTCCAGCAGGCGCGCCGGCGGCGCCGGCAGCCGCGCGAGGAGCAGGGCGGTCGACCGCTCTTGTGCGTCGACGAGCGAGTCGTCCGGCGACTGGAACAGTCCGTAGTGCAGATCGCGGACGCGATGTCCCTCCAGCGCGAAGACGCGCATGAAGACATTGAGCGGATACGAGACCTCGCGATAATCGCTCGTCATGCGGATTGGACGTGCCGGGCGTGCCGCCGCACCGGCCGCGGCCGGGCTCGGGACACTGTATACAGGGGGATTCCGGACATCAAGGCACGCCTCGCGTCGGCTCGCTCGGTGAACAATATTCCTGTGAGAAATCGGCAGTTTCTTGCGTACCTGCCAACCGGCCAATCTTTGCCTCGCGTCGAGGCAGGAATTGGCCGGCCGACGCCGCAACATCGGCTTGACTCGCTCCTCGGAGGCGCTTAGACTGCGGTCTCCTGACGAATAGTCAAAGAGGGCTCGGGGGGCGACGAAGGCGACCACGAGCGTCGGGAAGCAGTGCCGGATGGCGCTGCCTCCCGTCGCATCCGAGGTGGGGCCCCGGCGCGCGGGGGCGGAGGCCTGCCTTCCGCTGCGGCGGACGCGTCTCTCGTTTGAGAAGTCACGCCGGCGCGTGCGCGACGCCCGTCGCATCTTCCGCGCGCTCATCGTCGATCAGCCGTCCATCATCCAGACACAGATACCTGGTCGCGAAGTCGCGCAGGCGCGCGTCGTGCGTGACGATGAGCACGGCGCGGCGATCGTCGTGCGCGAGCGCGGCGAGCAGCGTCGCGATCTGACGGCCCGCGCTGGCGTCGATGGCCGCCGTCGGCTCGTCCGCGAGGATGACCGCCGGATCGGCCGCGAGCGCGCGCGCGATGGCGGTGCGCTGCCGTTCGCCGCCGCTCAACTGCCGCGGAAACGCGTCGGCGCGATGTGACAGGCCGACGGTTTCGAGCAGCGCGCGGCTGCGCCGTTCGGCTTCGCGTCCGCGCACGCCTTTCAGATCCAGCATCACCGCGATGTTCTCCCACGCGGTCAGCGTCGGCAGCAGGTTGTAGCCCTGGAAGATGAAGCCGAGGCATTCCAGCCGCAGGCGGCTGAGGGCTTCCGCGGACAGGTCCCGGATCGATCGCCCGCGAATCCAGACGTCGCCCGACGTCGGCGTGATCAGTGCGCCCATCACCTGCAGGAACGTGCTCTTGCCGCTGCCGGACGGGCCGTTCACGATCAGCACTTCGCCGCGCCGCAGCTCCGCGGACGCGTCCTTCAGCGCATGCACGGCCGTGTGTCCGCTGCCGTACGTCACGGAGACGCGCGTCAGGCGCACGACGACATCGTGATCCGGATCTGCCGGCGCGTGACGCATGACTGGATTCGCGATCATCGGAAGACACTCGTTGGATCGACGCGCAGCACGCGCCGCACGGCAACGATGGATGCACCGACGCACATGACCAGCGTCAGCGCCGCCAGGTCAACCCACAACCACCACGGCGCCGCGATCGGCAGATGTGTGCCGCGCGCCGCCACGAGGAGACCGATGATGATCAGGACACCGGCGCCGTAGCCGAGCACCGCGCCCATCACGGCCTGCTGGATGACGATCGCGTTGAGATACCCCGTCGGCGCGCCCAGGGCGCGTAGCGTCGCATACTCCGGCAATCGCTCCAGCGTCGTCGTATACAGCGTCTGCGAGACGATGATCGTGCCGACGATGAGCGAGAGGACGACACCGACGATCAGGGCGATGCCGACACCCGTTTCCACGAGCCAGTAGTAGCTCGTTCGGACCGAGAACCGTCGCGTCGACACGGTGTCCAGATGTGACAGCTCCGCGCGCAGGCCGCGTGCGACGGCGGACGCGTCGGCGTCGCCGCGCGCGCGGACGAGCACGTACGTCGTCAAACCCTCCTGGAAGCGCGAATACTGCAGCGCATTCTCCCGCGAGGTGAAGACGTACGGCGCTTGCGTGAACGTGAGAATCCCTTGCGTAAATCCCACGACGCGCGCGCGGCGTCCGCCGACGTCGAACACGTCGCCGAGTGCGCGGACGCCAAGCCGTTCGGCGTAGAGGCGATCGATGATGACGGTGTCGGGCAGGCGGAGCGCGGACACGGAGCCCGCGACGAGATTCCACGGTCCGCCGACGCCGGTGGCGACGTCGAAGCCGACGATGGTGACGACCTCGTTGCCGCCGTCGGGGCGGCGCCAGAACGTGTAGCGGACGATCAGCGCGTCCGCGGACGCGACGCCGGATGCGGCCAGCACGCGATAACGATGTGTCTCGTCGATCTCCACGGGGAAGTCCACCGCGCGCGTGTTCTTCGACGTGACCCAGAGATCCGCGCCCGCGTGATCGACGAGCTCCGCGGCCGCGCGGATGCAGCCAATGAGGATCGCGGTCTGGCTGCCCATCAGCGCGACGCAGAAGGCCACGCCAGCGAGCGTCATCAGCAGCCGGACACGCTCGTGTGCGAGATTGCGCCAGGCGAGGCGCCACGTCATCGGCGGCGATGCCGATCGCGTTCCTGAGCGAGCGGACGATGTCGCAGGCAGCACGGCAAGCAGCATGAGTTGTTGCGGAGCATCTACGGCGGGGGAGGCGTAGAGGGTCGGACGCGACTGCGGTCACAGTATAGCGCGCTGCGTCGCGAGGTTCGCCGCTCGCGTACGGCAGACACGCGCGTGCGGCCCCCGCACAGTGTTGGCGGACGCGATATTTGATCGTACGATGACGACCTCGAACGATGACGACTTCGCTGGAAGGCGCGCCATCCTCCGCGCGCGAACAACACGGCGTCGGCTGGTGGACCGGCGATCCGCGCGACATCCGCGAGGACGGCCCCTCTGTGCTTGCCGCCATCGCCGCCGTCCGCTCGCCCGCATTCATCGTCCAACTGCCCAACGGCGCGCACGGCGTCACGCTGGACGGACGCATCCAACCGGATCGCGGCGCGGGCCTGCGGGCATTGGGACTCGTGCCGCCGGTCTATCCGGAGTGGCTGGGCGGCCGGCGCTTTCAGGACGCGCATCGCACGCGCTTTGCCTACGTCACTGGAGAGATGGCGCATGCGATCGCCGGTCCACGGATGGTGATTGCGGCGGCGCGCGCGGGTCTATTGGGATTTCTCGGTACCGCGGGTGTGCCCGTCGAACGCGTCGAACAGATGATCGGCGAGATCCGATCGGCGCTGGATCCCCTCGGACTCTCCTGGGGCGTGAACCTGCTCAGCACGCCCGCGGACGTTGCGCATGAACGCGCGCTGACGGAGCTCTATGTGCGGCTCGGCGTTACGCGCGTGTCGGCGTCCGCGTTCATGGAGATGAGTCCGAACGTCGTGCGCTATGCCTGCCGCGGCCTCACGCGCGACGCCGCGGGACATATCGTCCGGCGTCACCACGTCTTCGCCAAGATCTCACGCGTGGAAGTGGCTCGCCCATTCATGCATCCGCCGTCCGCGGCGATGCTGGACGCGCTCGTGCGCGATGGCGCGTTGACGGCGGACGAGGCCGCGCTGGGCGCGTGCGTGCCGATCGCGGAAGACATCACCGTCGAAGCGGATTCCGCGGGACACACCGACCATCGTCCGCTCACCGTGGTGCTGCCGCGCATCGCGGCGCTCCGGGACGAACTGGCGGATGCAGGCCGCTGCGAGGGCGCGCGTCGGATCCGCGTCGGCGCGGCGGGCGGCCTCGGCACGCCAGCCGCCGTCGCGGCGGCGTTCGCGCTGGGCGCGGACTACGTGCTGACGGGATCGATCAATCAGGTGGCGATCGAGTCCGGCTTGTCGGACGCCGGCCGCGCGATGTTGCAGGACGCCGACACGACGGATGTCGCGATGGCGCCGTCGGCCGACATGTTCGAGATGGGCGTGAACGTGCAGGTGCTCAAACGCGGCACGTTGTTCGCATCGCGTGCGCGGCTGCTGTTCGAGCTGTATCACGCGCATGACGGTCTGGACGACCTGCCGTCCGCGCGTCGTGATCAGATCGAGCGTGACATCTTCCGCATGCCGCTGGCCGACGTGTGGACACAGACCGCCGCGTATCTCGCGACGCATCGGCCGGGCGCGCTGGAGCGCGCCGCGCGGGATCCGAAGCACCGCATGGCGCTGGTGTTCCGCTGGTATCTCGGGCTCAGCGCGCGCTGGCCGATTCAGGGCGACGAGAGCCGGCGCAGCGACTATCAGCTCTGGTGCGGCCCGGCGCTCGGGGCGTTCAACGCGTGGACGGCCGGATCGTTCCTGGCCGAGCCGGCGCGGCGATCCGTCGATCAGATCGCGTGGAATCTGTTGGAAGGCGCCGCGGCGATCGCCCGCGCGCAGCAGTTCCGGACGATGGGCGTCGCCGTACCGGCGGCCGCCTTCACCTTCGCGCCGCGTCCGCTGGCATGACTCGACGACAGGCTCGCCGCGGCGCGCGTCCGCGCGCGTGCGTGGCCGGATCAGAATGGGAACGCGGCCTGCAGCGCTTCGCGCAGGCGCGTGTGCGCGGGCGGACAGGTGATCCCCGTGCCGCCCAGCGCGTCGAGCGTCCGCTGGCACTCGAGCGGCGGCCGCGCCAGCGCGCGTTCCAGCAGCCGTGCGGCCTGCGTCGTGCCGCCTCCGACCGCGCGCAGCAGATCGAGCGCGGGGAACAGCGGATGATGCGGGTTGGCGAGCACGACCGGAATGGCGCGCGCGAGCCAGTCGTCCAGCGGGACCAGTTCCAGGGGACGAGGCAGCGTCTGCAACAGATCGTGCAACTGCGCGCGCGTCAGGGGAGCGGGATTGACGATATGGAACGTACGATTGCGGCTGTCGACGCGCAAAGCAAGATGTCCGACGGTGCGGGCGACGTAATCCACGGGAACGATGTCGACCGGTTGCGGCGGCACGGGTGCGACGCCGAGATCGAGTGACGCGAAGAAGGCGCGCGCCAGCAGATCGTTCATGTGGACGACGCCGGCGCCGCTCTCCGCGAGCACCGGCCCGACGCGAAAGACCGTGACCGGAATCCCCGCGTCGCGGGCCAGCGCCATCAGTCGTTCGCCCGCCCATTTCGACTGCGTGTAGCCGTTCGGCAGCCCCGCGACGTCCCGGGGCCAATCGTCCTCGTCTATCCGGATCGCGTTCGCCATCTCCGGCGTGTCGAAGATGCCCGCGGTTGACATGAAGAACACCGGCTTCACACGCTCGCTCGCCGCGAACCGCAGGATGGCCCGCGTGCCCAGCACGTTCGGTCCTCGCAGTTTGCCGTACGACCAGAGCAGATGGACGCTCGCGCCGTTGTGATGAATTGCATCGATCCGCGCGGCGAGCGCGCGATAACGCTCGCTGGTCCAGCCAAACGCCTCGCGCGACAGATCGCCAGGTTCGACGGCGATGCGATCCCGCCACGCGTCCGACCAGAGTCCGTAGCGTTGGAGATTGTCGGAGACGCGGCGGTCCGCGGTGGCGGCGTCAGACGCGCGCACGAGACAGTGGACGACCGCATCGGTGTGCGTCAACAGATCGTGCAGCAGGAACGCACCGACGTAGCCGGTCGCGCCGGTGAGCAGGATGTGCCGGGGATGCGTCACCTGCGCGATGTCGAGCTCCGCCCCAGCCGCGGGGAGCGCGTCGAGCGTCAGATCCGCGTCCACCGCCGTTCGCAGCGCATCGCCGTTCAGGCCCCCGCCGGTGACGTCCTCCCCGTTCAGCGTGCGCACGAACAGATCGGCAAGGCCGTCGATGGTGTCCGCGAAGGCGAGCGCCTCCATCGGCAGCGCGACTCGCCACTGCTGCGAGAGGCGCACCTGCAGGAGGGCCGCGCGCTGCGAGTCCACGCCGAGATACGCAAGCGATTGATCGGTATCGATGAGCGAGGCGTCCGTGTCGAGCACCGCCGCGATCTCGCGTCGCAGCACATCCGCGACGTGAGCATGCTGCACGCGTCGCGGCAGCCACCGGAGCGTCGAGAGCGCGTCAGGGAGCGACACGAGCGGGTACCACGCTGGACGGAGGCGACAGCGCGTCGTGCGCGTTGGCGGCCGCGTGCGGAAGCAGCGGCGCGTCCGCGATGACGCGGTGCAGGTTCATCGGGACGCGGTGCGTGAAGAGCATCGCGAGCGCACGCAGCCACGCGACGTCGCTGGGGACGCCCTTCACGTCCAGCGGCACGGCGATGTGCGGACACGTGTCGAGCGTCGCACCGATCCAGTGCGTACACGTGCTGCGGACCCCGGCTTCGACGAACACGCGTGCGCCGTCCTCGTACACGCGCCGGACGAGGCGTGGGAAATCCAGCCGGCGCGCGGCCATCGTGCCGATCGCGTGCGCGATCGCCGCGCGTTCCTGCGGCACCGGCGCCGTCATGGCCGCGGAGTAGAAGACGACGTCTGGCACCGGATCCAGCGGACGATCGCCGAGCGCGGCAAGCTGCCGGCGTTCGAGCAGGGCCGGCGGACTGTGCCACGCCAATGCGAATGGCAGCCGGAACGCCGTGGCCGCGCTCGCTGACAGCGTCCGTGCAAGCACGCGCGCGCATGCGGCCGGGTCGCCGCCGATCATCACTTCGTCCGGCGCGTGAATCGCCGTCACATAGACGCGCTCGTCGCGCGCGCACGCGGCCACGACGTCAGCGGCCGGCGCCGGCACGACGTACGAATGCCAGAGGGCATCGGCTGGCGCTTCGTCGACGTCGCTCGCCGCCTCCGGCAATTGCCAGTATCGCCGCACGGCGGTCATGCGCCCGCCGAGACCGCCCTCGCTCACCGGTGTCAGCGCTTCGGCGAACTGCGAGGCGAGGGCCGGCCACTGGCCGAGTGCACATCTCATGGTCAGCTCGCCAAGACTGAAGCCGAAGGCCATCGACGGACGTACGTCGAGCAGGCCGCGCAGCACCTCCGTGTACGCGAGGCCCGAGAGCATGCCGACGGCCGCAAGGTTCGTGATATCCGAACCGAGGTCCTGATCCAGCAATTGCCGCGTCTCCGGCGACAGACGCCGCGAGCAGCGCGGATAGATTCGATCGTCTCTCAGCCAGTGGACGATCGCCTGCGGGCCCTCGCGCCCGGTGACGGCTTCAAAGGCGTGCGGGATCGCCAGCAGCAGATCGCGTCCGAGGCCGACGTAGGCCGCGCCGATGCCGGGATAGACAAACGCCACGCGGCCGGCACGGCCGAGCGGACGCGCGGTGAACACGGACCCGGAGGGCGTTCGTACGGTCGTGGATTCGGCGCAGGCGCGGTCGAGGCGGTCGAGCAGGAACCGGCCGTCCCGCTCCAGTTCATCGACCGTCCGCGCGACGAACGCACAGGCGAGCGGCCATTCGTGACACGAAGCGGCATCACGCAGACAACGTCGCGACAGCTCCGCCAGCGGATTCCCCGATGCCGCACGCGCCAGGAGCGCCGCGACGGCGGACTTCAGCTCTTCGCTCGTGTCCGCCGCGAGCGGAAAGAACAGCGGTCCTCCTTCCGCGACGAGCGTCGTCGAGACAGGCTCCGCGTCGCCCGTGGTCCGGACATCGATCGCCGCGAGGCTCGATCCTCGCGACAGCGTGATCCTCACGAGACGATCCGGCGCGTCTTCCGGGGCGTACCAGTAGCGCGACTGCGTCAGCACGTACAACACCGGATGCTCTTGAAGATCGAGCGATCGCGGCGCGGTCCATTGCGGGACCGCGGGCAGCATCCGATAGCGCGCGCAGAGCGTCGCGGCGATGACCGCGCCAAGATCGCTGGCCGCACCTGCATCACCCGTCGTCGCGCGGACGCAGCCGAGCGCCAGGGTCCGCGCGCGATCGTGTGGAATTCGCGCGAGCCACGCCTCTTCCGCCGGTTCGTGCTCGCGCGTGCCCGTGAGCATGACCAGTGCCGGCGCGTCTGCCGCGACCGGACGAATCGTCGTTCGCGGACGCCGTCCGTCATCGTCAGCCGCGGACGCACGCGCGACGACGATGGCGGCGGCGCCTTCTGCAATCGGCGGCGGCCCGGCGTCCGAGTCGAACGCCATCGAGAACGGTAATGGTGTACGTTCGGCGGGCTCGGGGTCGGCGAGCAACGCCGTGGACGCGATCACAATCGCGTCGGCCCGCGCATCCTGCAGCCAGGTCGACGCCAGCGACAGCGCGTCCGCGATCGAGCCCATGATGGCGGCCGGGCCCAGATCGAAGCGGTTGTCGTACGGCGACGCGTACCGGACGATGGCTCGCAGCGCGTCGGATGCGGTCGATGCCGGTATGGCCACGAACGGCGCGGCGTTGTCGACGATGATGACGGCGAGACGCGTACGCGTGGACAGCGCCGCGTGCCGCACGGCGTCCGCGCCGACGCGTACGAGTGTGTCGACGAGACACGCCTGCGGCAACGGGCGGTCGGCGGCCGCCGACGCCGCGAGCGGCCCCGCGATCTGCTGGCCGTGACGCAGCGCCGCCGCAAAGGCGTCGGGGCCCGTCGCGCCGCCCCATTCGCATGCCATGCCGATGGTGAGCAGGTCCATCACGGTCGCTCGCCTCCTGTCGTCACACTGATCACGTCTGGCGCGGCATCGACGTCAACGGCGACGCGTGTGCCGTCTGGGAGCGCGTACGTGCGCAGGTCCGCATCGACCAGGACGCCGCACGGATGCACGCGGGCGCGCCGCGCGGCGTGTTCCTTGATGGCGATCAACGTGTGGAGATCGCCGCTGGGTGACTGAATCCCGTACAGATCCTCCAGCGCTCCCGGCGGCCGGCCGACGCCGGCCACTTCACGGCGGCGCAGGACCGTGCGGCCCTGCTCGTCGTATGAAAGCAGGGCGTCAGGAACGAACTCGCGGTCGCGAAGATAGGCACGCATGCAAAGAGGATCGAGCGCGCCGAATCGTCCGAGCGGCAGCAGGGCCATCACCACGCGAAGGCTCGCCCAGACGCCCGCGTCATTCGAGCCTTGCAACTCGAATGTCAGCAGGCGCTCGCTCGCCGCCTGTTCGATCGGTCGCACCTCGCAGCGGACGTCGCCACCTGTCGGCACGGGGCCGTGCAGGTGCAGCCACGGTATCTCGATGGGAATGCAGGCATGGCGGGGATGGCGACGGTGGACGACGTGGACGGACGATTGCACCAGCGCGTCGAGCAGGGCCGGATGCAGGACACCGTTCGGCACCGAGCCGCGGCCGGCATCGATAACGGCGTTCGCGCCGTTCTCGCCGACCGTCATCTCGCGGAGCAGTTGGAACGCGGGACCGTGGAACAGCAACGCGTCGGCGTACGGATCGGTCGCGCGGACGCCGCCCACGAGCGCGGGCAGTAGCGATGGCGGCGACGGCAGCGGCCGGTAGACGTCCGCGAGATCGACGCGCGCGGAGGCCACGGCTTCGAATCGCGACAGCCGGGCGTCCGACGCGTCACGCCACGAGAGCAGCCGCACGTTGATGATTGATGTCGTGTGGGGCTCGGTTTCAAGTGTGAACGACGTCGGCTCGTGTCCGACAACGACCCAGCGAGACACGTGCAGATCGCGCAAGCCTGTGAGGCGGGCGTTGGGCGCGCGGCGCAGCGCGCACGCCGCGAACATGTCGGCGAGGCAGGCGAGTGGAACGACGGCGGTTGTGTAGAACGGCCGATGATCGCTCAGCCACGGCGCCTCGCCGAGGGAGAGCGAGACGACTGAACGCTCGACGATGCCGGCGTGCGGCGTCTGCGCCGCGGCGACGCCAGGCCACGCCTGCAGGAAGCGACGCTGCGCATCGCCGGCCGTCGTGAGATACGACCGATGGATGCGAGTGGCCTGACGGAGGAGGCGCTCCGAGGGATGGATGTTCGCGTCCGCCTCGTGCACGTCATCGGCATCGTCCGTCGAACGGTCGACCTTCGTCGATGTGGACGCCGGCGTCGTCGACGCGGCATCGTCCAGCGACGGCGATCCCGGTGGCGGCAGAGACGGCGCCGGGATCATGACCTGCACGCGATGGTCGGTGGCGGCCATGTCAGCGTGTCGCGGCGTAGACGTGGGTGGATCGAGCGCGCGTCAGCTCGATGAGCGACGGCAGCGGATCACCCGCGGTGACGATGAGCTCGGTGGCGGTGTCCGGCGTCGACAACTCGCGCAGGAAGAACCGTGTGCCGTCCGCGATGGGGATCAGCGGCACTCTGGCTTGCAGGATCGGACGCAGCGCTGGCGTCACCATGTTGCCGCCGTCCCACGGTCCCCACGCGATCGAGCGCACGATACAGGCGCTGCCGCGGCGGGCCGCCTCCGCGCGCGCGACTTTGTTCATGACTTCGTTGGCCGCGGCGTAGTCGATCTGACCGCTCAACGGCACCTTGGACGAGACGGACGAGAACAGGCAGAGGAGCGTCAGCGGATCCGACTCCGTGACCGCGAGCAGCGATGCCAGGCCCGACACCTTAGTCGTGAAAACGAGATTGAACTGATCGACGGACTTATCGCGAATGTGCCTGTCGGCCAGGCTGCCGGCCGCGTGGATGCATCCGGTGACCGGTCCCCACGCGCGGCGCACGGGTTCCAGCGCGCTCGCCAGCGCGAGACGATCGCGCACATCGACGGGGATGTACATTGCTTCGGACCCGGCATCCGACAAACGGCGAAGCGTGTGCCGGATCTCGCGTAAGGCCAGGACGTCGCGCGCCGCGGCAGCGATGGCCGCGAGATCGACCGAATCGCCGGCATCACGGGCGGCAGCGATCAGCGCCTCTTTGACTTCCGCAGCGCTCGCACATGTGTCGAGGCCGGACGGCTCGTCACGCAGCGGCGTGCGTCCGAGCAGCGCGAATCGAGGACCGCACGCCTGCGCGAGCGCCTCCAGGCAGGCGGCCGTGATGCCGCGGGCGCCGCCGGAGACGACGATCACGGAGTGGCGATCGCAGGGCAGCTCGTTCGCATCGGCGTGAGGACGACGATCGACGCACGGCACGAGGCGAGCGCCGTCCAGCGGCAGGCCGACCTCGATATCGCCGCCTCCCGTCAACAGTTCTTCGATCAGCAGATCCGCGAGCGCGCCGGTGCTGCGATCGCCGCGTGCCAGATCGATCGCTTTGACGTCGACGTCCGATGAACACTGCGCGAGCGTCTTCGCGATTGCCGGCAGCCCCGCGAACCATGCGCGGCCGCCGGGGTCGGCGTCGAGCGCGAAGTCGCCGCCCGTGTCCTGCACCGTGACGAACCAGCCGCCGCGCGCCGTGAAGGCCGACGCGACGGCTTTCGCGGCGAGGAACGCCGAACGATGCATCGCCAGCGAGCATTCCGCGACATCCGCATCCTCGGCGTATCCGCTGCCGCCGAGGACGATTGCGCCGGCCGCATCCGCTGGAGGTGTCGACGCGATCGTGGCGCTGAAGCCGTGCGCGGCCAGCCGCTGCGCCAGCGCGGCCGCCAGCTCGCTGTCGTCCGGAACGATGGCAATCGTGCCCGGCGTGTCGAGTCCACGCAGCGGCAGGCCTCGCGCCATCGCCGGCCGCGGCGTCAGCACGTACCGCGAGATCGCTGTCGGGACGGCGTCCGTCACTGGTTCAGGCAGCGCGGTGTGAACGGCGTCGGCCTCCGCGAACCGTGGCGTAGATGCGGCGGCGCCGGCCTGCAGGGCGGTGACGCCACCCGAGTCAATGAACTCCGCGATCTGGGCGAGCGTCCGGAACTCGCCAATCAGCGCGGGATCGAGCGACGTGATGGATGCCAGACTTGGCACGCGATCCCGCAGCGCTCCAAGAATCTCCAGCCGCTTGATCGAATCGATGCCAAGCCCGGCTTCCAGCTCCATCTCCAGTTCCAGCAGGTCGACCGGATAGCCCGTCTTCTCCGCGACAATCTCCAGCAGCAGATGTTCGATCTCGCTCGTCGACAGCGCGGTCGTGATGGGCGCCGGCGTGAGCGCGGACGAAGGAGATACGGGCGTCAGCGCCAGCGCACCGTTCGTCGGTGCGGGCACGGGGGCGGCCGGCGTGAACGCCACCGCCGACGCCGGCTCGGGTGATGTCAGGCGTGGCGACGCGAGGTCGTTCGCCGCGTCCGGCCGTCCGTCGGACGCCAGCGACAAGGCGCGCTGCGCGAGATCGAGATACGCGCGATGGCTCTCGCTCAGGGTCCGCATGAACTGTTCCTGCGCGGACGCCATCTCGCGAATGATGGCGTCGACCGCCGTATGCTGCGGCGCGTACCGTGGCGGCGTCGTGGACGGTGCGCCGTGCGGCGGCGTCGAGACGCGCGGCATGGGCGCGTGCGTCTCTGGTGGCGTCTGAGCGTGCGTCCACGCAGCGCCGGACGCGGCTGCCGGCGTCGCCGCGGCGGCGCGTGGCGCGTTCGGCGGCGGCATCGGCGGCAGCGCACGCAGGGCGAGCAGCCGGCTGTCGACCTGGATCACATGAGATCCGGTCGGCCGGGCCTGCGGGCGAGGCAGACGCGTGCCGTGCCGCAGAGCGTCCAGATTCATGGCGACACCGGCGACGGCGAGACGTCCAAGCGCGATCCAGAGGCTCGTCACACCATGCTGATGATGGCGATCCAGCGACACCGCGACGTGCGGACGCTGCCCCAGGCACTGCGGCACCAGGGCGGTCAGTGCATCGCCTGGCCCCACTTCCAGGAAGATCCGCGCGCCTGCGTCGTGCATCGCCCGCACGCTGTCGAGGAAGCGGACTTCACGCGCGATATGCCGCGCCAGGCGGTCGCGGATCTCGTCGGCATCCGACGCGTACGGCGTCGCCGATTCATTGCTGAACACGGGTACGGCGGCCGGCGTCACCGGAACCGTGGCAAGGAACTGGCGGAACGCGTCGACGCTGCCGCTCACGATCGGTGAGTGGAAGGCGGAGGCGACCGGCAGGCGGCGCGTCGCGATCTGTCGTTCGCGAAAGAGCACGTCGCAGCGATCGATGTCGGAGGCCGCGCCGGACAGCACGACCTGCCGCGGAGCATTGTGGTTGGCGATGGTGATCGGCAGTCGTGTGTCGCGCAGCAGCGCCGCGACGCGCTCGCGGTCCGCGCTCACGGCCAGCATCGCGCCAGCCGCGGGTGCCGCGGCATCCGCCATCACGCGTCCGCGCCGCCGCGCGATCGCCAACGTCGTCTCGGCATCGAACACGCCAGCCGCGTGCAGCGCCAGCACCTCGCCAAAGCTGTGACCGCAGACCGCGTCGGGCGCGACGCCGACGGCACGCAACAACGCCAACTGCGACAAGGCGACGGCCGCCAGCGCCGGCTGCGCGACGTCCGTCGCCGTGAGCCGCCGCGACTGCGCGCCACGTTCCTCGTCCGAGAAGACAGGAGGCGGGAAGACGTACTGATGCAGTGCGGCGTCCGCCGCCTGCCGCGCGTCCTCGTCCCAGACGGCCCGGGACGCGTCGAACATCATCGCCAGATCCGCGCCCATGCCGACGTACTGGCTGCCTTGTCCCGCGAAGAGGAACGCGAGCCCGCGCGGATCGCCCTCGCTCGCGTCGTAGAACACGTGCGCCGGACTGATGTGCGTGCGCGGCATGTCGCGTAGGAGGATTGCGAGCGACGGTTCGAGCTTTGCGCTCAGATCCGCCGGGCTGGTCGCGACGACGGCGAGGCGGTGCGCGTCGTGCGAGCGGAACGCCTGCTGGCTGTCGTGCGCGACCAGCGGCAGATCGTCGGACTCGGCGGCGCGTGTGATGACATCCCGCACGCGCCGTGCGAGCGTACCGATCGAATCCGCGGACACGAGCACCAGCTCGGCGGGCGGCGTCCAGAGGCGCGGCGAGAGAACGCCGGGGCCGACGTACTCTTCAAGCGTGACATGGACGTTCGTGCCGCCGAATCCGAACGCGCTGAGTCCCGCGCGGCGCGGGTGCGTGTCGCCGGAGATCCAGGGGCGCGCGGTGCTGTTGATGTAGAAGGGCCCGTCGTCGAGCGCGAGTGCCGGATTCGGCTGCTCGACCTTCAGCGTCGGCGGCAGCACGCCGTGACGCAGCGCCATCACCGTCTTGAACAATCCCGCGGCCCCGGCCGCGCCGCGCGTGTGTCCCATCTGCGATTTGATCGATCCAATCGCGCACGTGTGCCGGCGCATCCCGTTGCCGTTGCCGAAGGCTTCGCGCAGGCTCGCGACCTCCACCGCGTCGCCCACGGCCGTGCCCGTCCCGTGCGCTTCGATCAACGTGACGGTCTCGGGGGCATAGCCGGCGTCCGCGTACGCGCGCCGCAGCGCGGCCACCTGTCCTTCGCGCCGCGGCGCGTAGATGCTGGTGGCGCGGCCGTCGGACGACAGGCCGACGCCGCGAACGACCGCGTAGATACGATCATTGTCGCGCTCCGCGTCCGCGAGCCGCCGCAGCGCGAACAGACCGACGCCTTCGCCGAGGACGGTGCCGTCGGCGTTTGCGGCGAACGGCCGGCAGTCGTGCGTGGGCGAGAGCGCGGGCGTCTTCGAGAAGATGATGTAGACGCCAGGAAAGGACGAGAGATCGACGGCGCCGGTGATCGCGAGATCGCAGTGACCGAGCGTCAGCTCGTTCGCGGCGGCGGCAATCGCGGCGAGCGCGCTCGCGCAGGCGGCATCCACCGTGGCATTCGTCCCGCCGAGATCGAGACGGTTCGCGAGACGGCCCGCGATCACATTGCCGAGCCCGCCCGGAAAGGTCATCTCGTGCCACGGCGCGAATGTCGCCCTGATGCGATCGCACACCGTCTCGATCTCCGCTTCGGCCATGCCGTGGGTGCGCAGCCCCGACACCCAGTGCGGCCACGCGGTGCGGCTGGCCATGTGGCCGTGGAGATCCGTGGCGCCGCTGAAGCCGAGAATGACGCTGATGCGGGAGCGATCCAGTGTCGGCCATCGATGGCGCGCGGCGTCTTCCAGGACCTGCTTCGCCATCACCAGCGCGAGGATCTGCGTCGAATCCGTCACCGCCAGTACCGTCGGCGGGATGCCGAACTCCATCGGATCGAACGGCGTTGGCGGCACGAACGCCCCGCGCTTGCAGTAGGTCCTGTCGAGTGGCGTGCGGGGATCGGGGTCGAAATGATCCGCCAGCGACCAATGGGTCTCGGGGACGTCTCGAATGAGATCGGCGCCGGTGATGATGTCGGTCCAGAGTCCGTCGGTCGTCCCGCGTCCGGGGAACAAGGCGCTGACGCCAACGATGGCGAGCGGCGGACGTGGAGACGCGCTGGTCGGCCGGACGTTGGTCGTCATTCCCACTCCAGAAGCGTGCGCCAGCCTTGTGCGTCGGCGGGGGCGCCCGTGGAAGCGCCACGAGCGGGGACGCATGCCGGCCGGTTGCGTGTGTGAGGCGCGATCGCGCGTCGCCTCAATCGTGCAGGAACCATACCAGCGCACGACGGTCTCTTGCCGCGATCGTTGTCTGCTTCGCGCCGCCGATCCGATTCCATCTGACACCCATCGGCGTTTCGGCGTGTGCCGAATGCGCCCGACTCGCGTGTGGCTCGGCGGCGCAAGAATGTGCCGCTATCGCGCATCAGGTCCGCGCATCGTGCCGCAGCGGGCACGAACGCGCCGCGTTCGGGGCTATCCCGCCGCCCGGTGCGCGATCGGTGTCGCGTCGACGTGCGCGTCTTCCTCCAGCTTCTGGATCTTCCGATCGAGATCCTCGAGCAGGAACCTGACGAACGATCCGAGGTGCAGGTACGCACCGATGAACAGCATGACCGCTTCCAGATTACCGGGCCGCCGCCAGACGCATTCGGCGAACACGCGCCACGCGTATCGTCCGATGGCAGGCTCGCGGAGGACGCGTCCTGAGAATCTCAGGAAGGCGACGCCGAGGCGAAACCAGGCGCGCCACGACGGCCGGCTGGCCGGACCCGAAGGATTGAGGAGCCGGTCCATGACCTGGACGCGTCCGAAGTAGGCCGCGGGCTCGTAGATGGCCGCCAGCAGGCGACGGTAGTCCATCAGGATCTCCCGGCGCGGCCTCAACGTTGTGAAATTGAGCCCGCCCGAACATTGATCGCCGCCAGCCGGGTCGAACGGCAGCAGACGACCCTCGCGCTGCAGGCGGCGAGTTAACTGTGTGTTGGGCAGCGCCGTGAGCAGGCCGGCCATGCACATGGCAATGCTGGACGCGGTGATGTAGTCCGCCATCTCATCAGCCACGGGACGTTGCTCCGTGTCGAAGCCGACGATGAAGCCGGCGATGACGGCGAGGCCCGCGCGATAGAGGGTATGGACGCTGGCGACGAGGTCGCGTCTCGTGTTCTGTCGCTTCTGCGCCGAGACCAGCGTGTCGGTGTTCGAGCTTTCGATGCCGACAAAGACCACGAAGAAGTTGGCGCGCTTCATCATTCGCAGCAGTTCGGCATCGTCCGCAAGATTGATCGACGCTTCCGTCGAGAAGCGAAAGGGATAGCGCCGCGCCTGCTGCCAGTCGATCAAGGCCGGCAGGAACAGTTTGAGCGCCTTCTTGTTACCGATGAAATTGTCGTCGACGAAATCGACGTGTCCGCGATGGCCGGCGCGATACAAGGTATCCAGTTCCCCGAGCATCTGCTCGATCGACTTGGCCCGCGGGACGCGTCCGTACAGCTCGATGATGTCGCAGAACTCGCACGTGAACGGGCAGCCGCGCGAGAACTGCACGCCGATGCAGAGATAGTGATTGAACGTCAGCAGATCGAAGCGGGGGATGGGGCTGGTGGTGACGTCGATCGAGAACTTCGGCGCTTCGAACACACCCGATGTCGCACCGGACGCCCACGCGTCGGTGAATCGGCTGAGGACGCCTTCCGCCTCGCCGAGCACCAGGAAATCCGCCGATGCGTACTCGTCGGGACATGACGTGGCATCCGGTCCGCCGACCACGACGAGCCGGTCGTGTGCGTGACAGAGATCGATGACGGCGAGCGTGTCGAGGCGCTGCGTCAGCATGCCGCCCGTCATGACGATGTCGGCCCAGGCGAGGTCGGCGTCGGTCAATGTGTCGGTGTTCTTGTTGACGAGCCTGACAGACCACTCGCGCGGCAGCAGGGCGGCGACCGTCAGCAGTCCAAGCGGAGGCGCGAAGGCCCGCGCCCCCAGGAGTGAGATGGACGATCGGAAGCTCCAGAACGAGTGATGTGGAAACTGTGGAAAGACGAGAAGCACGTTCGTCGTCATGGCCCCTCCGCCGCCGCTGCACCGTGACAGAAGCCGCGCGGCCGACCAGCATGTCACCGCGCGGGGGGTGTTCTGCTCACGTCGACGTGTGGTCTATGCGCTCCACACGTCGACGTGTGGTCTATGCGCTCCACACGTCGACGCGTGCGCGGGTCGATCAGGGCAGACCGCGGTAGTCCGTGACCTCCAGATAGGTGCCGCTCGCTACTTGCAGATTGACGAGCGCGGCGACCGTCAGCCGCAGCCGTTGGCTGTCCACCGAGATCGGCGTCACGACCGGGATGGGAATGCGTTGCGTGCCGACGCAGGTGAGTGGCAAGGTCGCCTGTCCGAGCGTGCGGACCAGCACGCCGTTGGCGTCCGTCACGGCCAGGGACGCCGTGGCGCCGACGCGCACACCGAGCGTGCATGGAATCACCAGCGCGAACGCCGTGGTCCGCGTGAACGTGCCGAGGGACGTGGGATTGGACAGCCACGTGGTCGCGCCCAGCAGGCTGATGCTGGGCCCCGACCGGGTTTCGTTCATCGTGAACTGGCCGGCGGTCCGTGGCGTCTCGCCACCATGCAGATAGAGTTGCACGCTGCGCGTCGGCATGTTGGACGCCGAGATGCCCAGCGTCATCGCGTTGTCGATCGGACTGATGTCGACGTCATTGGTGTTCGCTTGCGGCCGGGCGATGAGCGCGCCGACAATCAGGCTGGTGGGCGAGCGTGGTCCCAGCTTGAGCGGAATCGATCGTTGGGCGGTTCCACCTGCCGGGATGGATTCCGGCACGAGACATTCGACCACCTCCGGTACCATCGGATCCAGGTTCTGGTAGAGGAAGCTGCAGCCAGCAGGCAGTGCGCGGGCCCGATCGATGTTCGTGAAGATGGGCGTCACGAAGGTGAGACGCGTCGTGGCGGATGTCGCGTCCGGTCCTTTGTTGCCGATGGTGACGAGCGCGCGCGCCGGTTGATCGACCCGGATGCTCGGCACGACGCTGCTGGTGTAGAGATCGACCAGGTTGCTGCCCGGGGTCAGCGGCGGCTCGCTGCCTTCGAGCACGACGAGCGGCTGCACCAGGTTGTCTCGGGTGAACTGTTCGGCGTCGTTGGACGTCGGGGCCGGCATGACGATGGCGGATGCCGCGCGGGTCTGCGGTTCGCTCGAGGGCGCCGCGACGAGGGGTAGCCGGACCGTCGCCGTGGTCCCGTTCCGCGGTCCCGTCAACTCGCATTGCACGATCTCATTGACCGAGAAATCGAGATTCGAATAGAGCATCTGACAGTTGCTCGGCAGACCCGGCCGCCCAGGGCCGCGATCGATGTTCACGTAAAGCGGGAGCACGTAGACGAGCCGCACCAGGCCCGTGGCATCGGCGCCGGTATTGCCGACGATCAGCTGCTGCACGCCGGTACCACCACGTGTCAGCGTAGGTTCATCGAAGCTCAGATTCAGATCGACGCGCGCGCCGCCGCCAGTCGTCGCGAGGCGCGGTCCACCTGGCGCGTCAGCGGAATCTTCCGCGACCGGCTTGCTGTCGCTCGTGGACGTCACCACAATCGGCTCTCGGAGTGGCGAGGGGCCAGGCCCGGGCGGGATCGCGCGTCCGCCGCGTGCGGGCGCGAATGTGCTGGGAGTTCCACCGGTCCGCGCGATGTTGTTGACGAGCGGAATGATGAAGTTGTCGGCCCGATCGGGATCGACGTCGCCCGAGTTGTCGTCCACGCGTACCGTCGCGATGCCCGGCGAATTGCCCTCGGGACGGAGGGCTGGATCGTCGAGAGAGATGGATTCGAGGTCAATCGTTTGTACTTCGCCGGCCGCCATGCCCGCTGGAATCTGACATTGGAGGAGCAACGGCTCCGTCGCATGACCTCGTCCGGTCAGAAAGACGCAATCGGCTGGAAAGGGGTCCCCATCCGCCCCGGTGACTTGTGTGAAGAGCGGCAGCGAGTAGGTGAAGGTCAGCGGTCCACGTGTCGTCGCCGGCCCGTTGTTCCGGATCTTGAACGTCTGGCGGTTTGGGATGGCCGCGCCGGTCGTCGGATCGACGCGATGAAAGGCCGGAGAATCCGCGCTGATCGCGAGATTCGTGTCACCGGTCGGATTGGCGCCCGCCGCCGTCGTCGCGACGTTGACCTGCAGCAGGGTCGAGTTGTTAGACGGCGTCAGATCGCGATTTTCGGTGATCGTGCTGATGCTGACCGTGCCCGTCGTGGTGCCCGACGGCGACAAGGGATGGACGACGACAGGCACTTCGAGCCTGACCTGGCCGCCACTTGGCAAGGTGCTGAAGACGCAGCGCAGCAACTCTGGGACGGCGCGGTCCAGGTTCTCATAGCGAATGAAGCAACTCACGTTGAGTGGGGGAGGGATGTTTGGCAGCGGCCGGTTGCGATCGATGTTGACGTACGGCGGCGTCGCAAGCGTGATGATCCCGCCAATACCGCTGGGGACGGCATCGCCGTCGTTGGCGATGTCGAGGACGATCGTCGCGGCGCCTCCCGGCGTGCCGGTGGCTTTGGGGGACGAGATGGCGAGGTCGAACTGCTGCGCGGAGACAGGCCGCGCGACTCCAACAAGCGCAAACGCGACGACAAGGCCTGTTGCCGCGCGGATCAGGCGCGGCCTGCGTGCGGAGGGCTGTGGCGATGGGGCAGACATCGTGACTCCTTTCGACGGACGGACCGTCCCGACACTGGCCGGGGTAAGGCGGTGGAGGTGGCGCAAACGAGGATGAGAGCGAGGTACAGGCGGGGGACCTGGAGCACGAGGAAGACGTCTGTCGCGACGCGTCGGATCGTTCGCCGCGGAGATGAGCGGTCACATTACCTGCTATCCATCGCATCGATGAAGACATCGACGCGAAGGCCGATCGGGAGCCGCACGCCATCATCGAGATCGATCACGACGTCGAGCACTGTCGTGTCGAGTTGAATCGCGGGATCGACAATCTCCGTCGTCCGTCGACCCAGACTCAGGCCGACGCGCGTCACGCGTCCGCGAAATTCTTTTGCTGGATATGCCGCCGCGGTGACCGTCGCGTGTTGTCCGACGGCGAGGGCGCCGACGTCGCGCTCGGCGATTTGCGCACGCACGCGCAGGCGCCGCGTATCGCCGACGTCGAGAATCGGCGACGACAGATAGCCGCCAGCGGCCTCGCCGGGCGATCGATAGCGTCGGAGCACGATGCCGTCGATGGGTGAGCGGATGCGCGTCCGCTCCACCTGCGCTCGTGCGGCGGCGAGATTGGCTCGGGCCAGCGCCAGGCCGGCGCGGCCGGCGTCGACGTCCTCCGGACGCGGCGGCGCGCTCACGCGCGCGACGACGGCTTTCGCCTGCGCGCGCCGCGCTTCCGCGACGCCCTTTGACGAGCGGACCTGATCGAAGCGCTCCGCGGACACCAGGCGCCGCGCGAAGAGCGACGCTTCCTGCCGGTTGTAGATCCGCTGCGCGAGTCCCAGGCTGGCCTCGGCCTCCTGCATCTGCGCCACGGCCTGCTGGCGTTCTTCCGGCCGCGCGCCGTTCATCAGCCTGGCGAACTCGGCCTCGCGCAACCGCACCGTCGCGGCGGCGGCATCCGCCATCGCACGCAGATCGTCGTTCGCGATCTCCACGAGCACGTCGCCGGCCTTGACGAGGTCGCCTTCATCGACGCGGATCGCGCTGATGCGGCCGGGCACGTCGGATGACAGGGCGATCCGTCCGGAGACCGGTTCGACCTGTCCGCCGGCGACGAGCCGTGCCGCGCGCGGCGACGCGTCCGCCTGTACCGCGGCGGGTGCACCGAACCCCGCAAGCCGTCGGTGTCCAGCGTCTATCTTCGCGAACGACCAGACGAGCGGCAGGCCGATGAGCAGCGCCCCGGCGCCAGCAACCGCGATCCAGTTTCGGTGGGTCATGCGTCACCGCGATGTCGCAGGATGGTGTCCGTCTTTCCGGTCGACGCACGCGAAAAACGGTGAGATGCACCAGAGCACGACGTATGCCAGCGCGATCGGCTGCCGGGCGATCCGGGAATGCGCGCCGCGCATCACATCCTCGGCCAGGACAAAGTGGACGCGCGGGCGTGTGCGTTTAACGCACGGACGGCGTGTGCCATGACGGGGCAAGATGTGTCGTCACCGCACCATCAACTCAAAGGCCGTGGCGCGTCGAGTTGATGCGCGAGTGAAACGTCAGAAAGAAGCGTGGATGATTCGTCAATGACATGTCTACGCTGTTTGGCTCGAAGGATGTATCGACGCGGTGACCGCATGTCAGTGATGGGCCAGTTCAGCCAGCCGTCCACGCAATGACGAGAGTAGGTACATGGATCACAATCTCACCGAGGTCTGGCGTTTCGGCCGCGTGCTGATGGGCGGCGTGCCGCCGCCGGTGATCCTGAACCTGTTGATCACGTCGCACTGCGACATGCGCTGCGCGCATTGCTTCTTCACGGAAGCATTGAACGACCGCCCGCGCAAGGCGCGTCAGATGACCACGGCGCAGATCGTGCGCATCAGCGAGACCCTGGGCGGACATCTGCCGATCCTCATCGTCGCCGGCGGCGAACCCTTCGTGCGCACGGACCTGACGGACATCGTCCAGGCCTTCGTGGCGCACAATCAGCTCGACTCGGTCTATCTGATGTCGAACGGCAGCCGGCCGGGACGCATCGTGTCCGATGTCGCGCGCATGCTCGCCGCGTCGCCGCGTCTCAATGTCACCGTCGCCCTCGGCATCGACGGCGTGGAAGAGGACCACGACCGGATCCGCGGCCGCACGGGAAGCTGGGCGCGCGCGATCGAGACCGCGGAGGCGTTGCAGCGGCTCCAGCGCGACCAGCCCAGACTCGCCGTCCAGACGTGCACGTGCATGATGCGATCGAATCAGGACCGCATCTTCGACTGGTATGCGTTCCTGCGGTCGAAGTTGAAGCCCGATAAGATCAGCATCAACTACATCCGTCCACCGGCGGCCGATCCGCGGGAACTGGAGGTCGATGTCGATCGCTATCATGAGATTGCCGCCGCGATTGAGCGCGATTCACGTCGCGGGATCATCAAGAATCAGTATCAAGGCAGGGACGGCTGCTTCAAGGCGGCCGTCGACGTCTACATGCACGGCCTGATCGTCCGGACGGAGATCGAGCACAAGGCGCAGCTCAGATGCTTTGCCGGCACGACGAGCGCGGTCATCTACGATGAAGGCACGCTCTCGACGTGCGAGAACCTTGCGCCGGTGGGCAGCCTGCGTGACGTCGATTGGAACTTTCAGACTTTGTGGCATGGGCCGGCGCTGACGGCCCGTCGGCGCGCGATCAAGAACGGCTGTTTCTGCACTCACGAATCCAATTGCTACTATCCGTCGCTGCCGTTCAATCCAAAGCACCTGCTGCAGATCAAGCTGCTGGAGCGACGGCTCAAGCAGGCGCGCCGCACGGCCGCCGCCGCGGAGCGCTCATGACACTCGGCCTGACGCCGTGACGAACGACCCGGCGCGGACGCGATTCCTGATCCTGTCGTCCGAGACCGGCGGCGGCCACGCGAGCGCCGCGGCGGCCATCGCAGACGCGCTGCGACATGCGTCACCGGCCAACGACGTGACGGTCGTTCCGCGTGCGTTGGAGGACGCGCATCCGTGTGCCCGCGGCTTCGCGGCGCTCTACAATCATCTGCTGCGTCATCATGAGCCGCGCGTCCGGTATTACTACGGCGCGATCGAGCGCCTGCGGCCGAACGAATGGCGGCTCTTCCACCGCCTCGCCGCGCACTCGACGCGATCCCTGCTCAACAGGCACGCGCCGCACGTCGTGATCTCCGTGCATCCGATGCTGCAGCATCTGATGACGCGGGCGCTCCGCGATCTGGACTGGCTGTCGCGCGTTCCGCTGGTCGCCGTCGTCACGGATCCGTGCTACGGCTTCTGGCGCGGCTGGGTCGCGCCGGACGTCCGCGCATTCCTGGTTGCGACGGCCGGCGCCCGGCGGCAGTTGCGCGAGTACGGCGTCGCCGAGCCGAAGATCGTCACCTGCGGCATGCCGGTTCACGCACGATTCCGGCGATGGGATGACGCGTCGCGCGCGGCGGCCCGGGTGGCACTCGGACTGGAGCCGGCGGCGTTCACGGTGCTGGTCAATGCCGGCAGCATCGGCGGGGGCAACGTGCCGCGCATCTTTGACGCGATGACGGATCGGGGCGAGCCGCTGCGCGGCATGCAGGCGATCTGTGTCGCCGGTCGCAACGCCGCGCTACGCGACCGGATGCGGGAGCGAGCGGCTCGCGCATCGTTTCGCGTTGTCGTTCTGCCGCACGTCGATGACATGGAGCGGCTGATGAACGCGTCGGACGTCATGATCTCGAAGCCCGGAGGCTTGACGATATTCGAGGCGCTCGCGTGTCAGCTCCCTATCGTCGCGGATGCGACGGACGCGCCGATGCCGCAAGAGGCGGGAGCGGTCGAGATGATCGATCAGCAAGGCGCCGGCGTGGTGCTGCGCTCGGCGGAGGAGATCGTCGCCACGCTGCGCGCGTTGTCGCACGACCCGCCCGCGCTTGCTCGCATGCGCGCCGCCGCCGCACGCCTCGCGACACCCGATGCCACGGCCCTCATCGTCCGCGAACTGACGCGGATCGCGCGGCCCGGTTTCACTCCGGAATCGTGACGTCGCCCAGATCGAGCAGCGTCACGTAGAAAGACGAGTACGCCCCGGCCAGATCGGGCCAGGGCTCGAAGCCGCCTTCGCCAAAGAACCGCGCGCACGGCACGCGATCCGGCGGCTGGAAGTCGTCCCGTTCGATCGCGCGCACCAGAGGCGAGAGCTCGGCGTGGCACGACGCGAGCGCCGGTTCGTCACTAGCGTAGCGGCTCAACAGCGCGTCCAGCCGCGCCGCCTGCGTCCGCAGCTTCGAGAGATCCATCATGGCGCTCCTGGCCTGCGGGGGCTCCTGGCCTGCGGCCTCGGAACACGATACAACGAACGCACGCCGCCGTGAACGGACGAATCGCGCGGCCGGATGCGCGATGCGCTATGGCGTGTCGCGGGTGATCGTCGAGATCCAGTTCGGCTCCCAGGTCTTGCCGCCGTCGATTGAGAAGGACTGCTCGAACTTCGCCGAGGTCGGCGTGATGTCCGACCAGACGTAGCGCACGAAGATCATGCGGCCTTCCCATTCCTCCTGATCGTAGAACTCGCCGCGTCCGTTCGTGAACTGTCCGACGGTGGGCACGCCGATCGTGCCGTTGGCGGAGTTCCCCCAATACAGGTGCCACTGGCGCGACTTGGGGTTGTAGAGACGCAGCGTCACGCCCTGGATGCTGGATTTGTTCTCGGCGTTGTGGACCGTGAACTCGCTGAGATTCGCCTTTCCGTCCCACACCTTCGTCACCACATCGCGGCCCTCGAACTCGACCCAGGTCGTCGAGCCCGTCAGCGGCTTGACGAGCCGCTTCACCCACACCTTCCAGGTGCCGATCATGAAATCGAAATCGTGCGAGCCGTCCCGCTCCGCGGCCGGCGGCGTCTGCGCGGCGGCCGGTGGCGCCGACGCTGTCTGCGCCGATACCGCGGCCGGATGCGTGGCGACCATCGCCGCGGCCGCCAGCAGGCCCAGTCGAAGACATCCGAGCACGCTCATCGCAGGCATCTCCATTCCGCTTCGCTCTCTCTATCTCTCGCCGATCCGCCACGCGGCGGTGATCGTTGCGGCTTGCACCGCCTGTGGATATGAAGGATGCTGGATGGACTGGTGCTTCTCAAGGACCGCTTGTTGTGAAGTTGACGATACCACTTTCCAGGGACCGCGAGCCGCTGTTCCGGCAGGTGTACCGCCACGCGCGACAGGCGATCCTCGACGGTACGCTGACCGCCGGCCAACGGCTGCCGTCGAGCCGCGATCTCGCCGAACAGCTCGGCATCTCGCGCACGGTGGTCGTACTGGCCTACGACCAGTTGCTCGCCGAGGGCTTCGTCATCGGCCGCGGCGGTTCCGGCACGTACGTGGCGGAGGTGCTGAGCGCGCCGCCGAAGACGCGCGCGTCGAAGCCGACGGAGATGCGCGTGACGCGCTTCGGCTCGTTCGCGTCCGCCATCGCGTCGACGCTCAGTTTCCCGGAGCCGCGCTCGACGCCGCTGCGCTACGATTTCGCGTACGGACGCAGCGACGTGGATTGCTTCCCCTTCGAGCTGTGGCGTCGCATCCTGCTGCGCCGCGCGCGCGAGGTGCCGGTGCGCGAGCTGGATTACGGCTCCGCGGCCGGCAGCGGCGCGCTGCGCGAGGCCATCTGCGCCCACCTCCGCCGATCGCGCGCCGTCGCCTGCGACCCCTCCCAGGTCATCGTCGTCAGCGGCTCACAGCAGGCGCTGGACCTGGTGACACGCGTACTGATCGAGCCCGAAGATGTGGTCGCCATCGAGGACCCGGCGTATCAGGGGACGCGGGAACTGCTGCGCGCGGCAGGCGCCCGCCTGCACCCCGTCGCCGTCGATCGCGACGGCATCAATCCGGTCGCGCTGCCGGAGCGGGCGCGCATCGCGTTCGTGACGCCGTCGCACCAGTTTCCGACCGGCGCCATCCTCCCGCTCGCGCGACGGCAGATGCTGCTGGACTGGGCGCGACGCAAGAATGCCGTGATCGTCGAGGACGATTACGACGGCGAGTTCCGCTATCAGGGACATCCGCTCGAATCGCTGCAGGGATTGGATAGCGAAGGACGCGTGATCTATATCGGCACGTTCTCGCGCACGGTGTTTTCCGCGCTGCGCATCGGTTATCTGATCGTGCCGAAGTCGCTGCTCGCCGCGTTCACCGCGACGAAGTGGCTGTGCGACCGCCATACGGCGACGCTGGAGCAGGAAACGCTCGCCGAGTTCATCGCGACGGGCGCGTACGAGCGGCACCTGCGCCGCGTGCGCCGCCGGAACGCCGCGAATCGCCAGGTGCTGCTCGACGTGCTCCGCAAACATCTCGGCAAGCGCGTCGAGATCACAGGCGACGGCGCGGGCGCGCACGTCGTCCTGTGGCCCGCGAGGGACGTCCAGGAGGACGCCGCGATTGCCGGCGCCGCGTCGCGCGGCGTGGGCATCTACGGCATTTCGCGCTATTTCCTGAACGCGCCGTCGCGGCCAGGCCTCATGCTCGGCTACGCGCGCATGCGCGAGGCCGACATCCGCGAGGGCGTCAGACGACTGCGCGAGATCGTGTAGGCCATCGCGTGAATGCTGGCGCCACGAAATCGTTCGTGCTGTCACCTGTGATCGTTCATGACGTGCACGCGTGGCGTCATGACAGGGTTATGGCATGGGGCGATGGTGATGGCGGGGGACAGCGCGCGCAGGAACTCCTCCGCCGGGAAGATCTCTCCAGCCGTGACGACACCGCCCCGGCCGCTGGTCCCGCGCACGAGACGCGTCGCGGCTTCGACGGCGATGGGCGCGGAGACGGCGTAGATATCCCGCCCGCGGGCAACCGCGCGACGTTCGATCGTGTCCTTGCGGACCACGACCTCTACGGCAAACATCTGCGCGGACCGTCCGCTGTCGTCCACGGCGACCGGCGGAGCCGCGTCCGGATCGGACAGACCCTTCAGCGGCGCGAGCGTCATGTACGATTGGAGCTCGTTCGTGGCGAGATGGCGGGACATCGCCACGGCCGCCGTGGTCGTGTACTCAGCGACCGCGGGCTGTACGCCGAACGGGGCGGGAAACGTCCACTCGACAACCGGCGCCGCATCCGTCCGCAGCTCCAGGCGCCGATCGCGATAGACGAGCCGCCGGCCGTCGCGCCGGCGCTTCGAGGTCTCGATGGTGGCGCGCGTGCCGCGCGTCGGCTGCCACCGGTCCAGCGCGTACGCCACGTCGATCGCGTCGGCCCGCGGCCAGTCTCGCATCGCCGCCGTGGCCAGCAGGTCGCCCAGCGCGCCATAGAAGGCCATTGCCGGCGCAATCACCACGCCCGCGGCGCGGGCCGGTTCATCATAGCGCTCGAACACCGAGACGAGCGCTTCGACTTCCGCCATCACGTCGACATACGGCATCCGCACGCGCAGCGCGGCGTCGATGATCGGCGCGGACGTATCCGCAAACGGCCCCGCGCAATTGATGACGGCAGCGGCGCCGTGCAGCGCCGTATCCAGCGACGCCGGATCCTCGACCGACGCGGGTGCGATCGCGGCGTCCGGATACTTCGTCGCAAGAGCCGCCAGCTTCTCGCGATCGCGGCCCGAGAGACGCGATCGCCATCCGCGGGCACGCAGTTCTTCGACCACAAACCGGCCCGTGTGTCCGTAGGCGCCGAAGACCACGATCGTTCGTTCGTCTGCCATCCAGGACTCCCACTCAGGATTCACGGCATCTGCGCGCGTCGGCAATGGAGCCTTCAGCGCGGCGCGAAGAGGTCGTACGCCTCGCGGTTGCCGTAGAACGTGCGCTCGATCGCGGTCCACGTGCCCGTCTCGCGGACGCTCGCCGCCAGATCCCGCAGCGCGCCGAGCATTGCCAGCATCGCCGTGTGTCCCAGGCTGACCCGCGCCGCACCGGCCGCAAACAACTCGTCCGCCGGCGGTGCGCCAGGCAGCGCCATGAGACTGATCGGGCCACCGATCGCATCGGCGAGTCGTCTGACGATCACCGGATCGATCAGTGGCGGCACGAATACCAGATCGGCGCCCGCGTCGAGATACGCGCGGCCTCGCTCGATCGTCATCGCGACGCGTTCGTCCAGATCCGCGCCGAGGCTCAGCATGAACGGATCGGTGCGCGCGTTGATCACGAGCCGCACGCCGTGCCGATCGCCCGCCGCGCGCGCCGCCGCGATCCGGCGCTGCTGATCCGCCACGTCGAACAACGGCGTGTCAGCCGAGCCGCGGCTATCCTCCAGATTGATGCCGACCGCGCCCGCCTGCACGACCGCGTTCACGGTCTCCGCGACGCGATCGGCCGACTCGCCATATCCGGCTTCGATATCGGCGGTGACGGGACATCGGACCGCCGCGACGATAGCCGCGATCTCGCGAATCATCGCGTCGGGCGCGATCTGTTGACCGTCGCGCAGTCCGTTCGCGTACGCGATGCCCGCGCTGGTGGTGCCGATGGCGGGGAAGCCCGCGGCTTCGAAGATGCGGGCGCTCGCGGCGTCCCACGCGTTGGGCAGGAGCAGGCGGCCGGCGCGATTCATCGCCTGGAATTCTGCCGCGGCGGATGATTGAGGTGCAGGCATGAGCGGTGTCCTCGTGGCGTTCATACGGACATCATGCGCCGCCGATGGCGATGGCGCTCGCGGTTTTCGGACCTGGTCACGACCGCGCCTCTTGTCCGTGCGTCATGTTCCTCCCATCCAGCGTTACCGTCCAGCATCCCCGATGGTGAGGTCCGGATTCCGCCAGCGTTGGACCGGTGCTGGCGGCTAGCGTATCCGGACCGGACCGATCGTGGCCGGCAACGGAGGCGACATGAACGCACGAGAGTTTGACGCAGGAAGACGCTTTGTCGAGACGGCATCGGGGAGGATCGGCTATGTGGAGCGTGGACAGGGCCCGGTGGCGCTCTTCGTCCACGGCGTGTTGTTGAACGGCTATCTGTGGCGGCATCAACTGTCCGGCCTGGACACGCTGCGGCGGTGCATTGCCGTGGATCTCCTGGCGCACGGCCACACCGAGATCGCGCCGGCGCAGGATGTCTCGTCGAACGCCAACGCCGACATGCTCGCGCAGTTTCTCGACGCGCTGCAGATCGATCAGGTCGATCTCGTCGGCAACGACAGCGGCGGCGGCATTGCGCTGATCTTCAGCGCGCGCTATCCCGAGCGCGTGCGGACGCTCACGCTGACGGACTGCGACGCGCACGACAACTGGCCGCCCGAGGCGTTCAAGCCATTCCTCGCGATGGCCGCGGCTGGCGGTCTGAAGGGCGCGCTCGATACCATGCTGTCGGACAAGGGGTTCTATCGATCGGCGCAGGCGCTCGGGCCGGCGTACGAACGTCCGGAGCAGGTGAGCGATGACACGATCGACATCTATCTCACGCCGCACGTGCGGTCGCCGCAGCGGGTGCGCGATCTCGAGCGGTTCCTCGCGGCTTTCGATTGCGCGCAGACCGTGGTGATCGAAGACCGTCTCAAGGCGCTGCAGGCGCCGACGCTGATCGCGTGGGGCACGGATGATGTGTACTTCGACGTCACATGGGCGCAGTGGCTCGAACGGACCATTCCGGGGACGCGGCGGCGCATCGACGTGGAAGGCGGACGCCTCTTCTGGCCGGAGGAACGCTGGTCCGTGCTGAACGACGCGTTGAAGGCGCATTGGGCCGGCGCGGCGGCCGCGCGGTGACATCGCCTGCGGCGGTCGTCTTCGTGGTGATGATCGGAGAGAGACAGACCGCGGCTACGCGACCTGCGTGACTGCGCCGATCGCTGTCCTGGCGGTCCGTTCGCGACGGGAGATCGCGTGCTGGTGCGCCCAGAGATGCGCCGCCGCGTACGCGCGCCACGGACGCCAGCGTTCGGCGAGCGCGAACAACTGCGCCGCGGAGATCGGGCGATGGAGCAGGGACGCGATCACCTGGAGCAGCAGCGGATCGCTGGCGGGGAATGCGTCCGGCTCGTGGAGCTCGCGCATCGCGATGACGTGCGCCAGCCGCGCGTCCGTGTGCGGCAGTGATTCGAGCGCTCGCAGGGACGCGTCCAGACTGCGGCCTTGCTGCAGGATGCCAGGTTCTGCGTCGATCGCGCGCGCCAGTGATTGCACCGCGGCGGCGTCGACGTCCGAGACGCCGTGCGGCGTCAGATCCGCGTCGCGCAAACCAGACGAATCCGGAAAGACGTGCGTGACGCCCGGCACGAGCGTCCGCAGGTCATCGTCCAGCGGACGGCCGCGCGCGACGGTCAACTGCGCGAGCGTGCGCCGCGCGTCTTCCGGCGTCTCGCGCCCTTCGAGGAACGCGCGGACCGCGAGCTCGAACCCGGTCCAGGCGCCGGCGATGCGCAGTCCGGGCCTCGCGGCGATCAGCGGCGCCAGCAGCGGGTCCATCGCCAGATGCGAGTCGATGGCGGCGGGGTCGGCCGCCAGATCGCACATCCGCCGCACACGGTTGATGATGACGGGCAGCGCATCGACGCGCGCGCCGTACGCGCGCAGGATCAATTCACCCCGTCTGCCCGGCGTCAGCGAGATGAGGCCGGTGTGACCGTCGACCGAGAAGCTCCTGGAATACGTCTCGCCCGCGATCCGCTCGACGTCCGCGATCGCGCGTGCCGCGAGCCACGCGAGCATCTCGCTCCAGGCGTGCGGCACCGCGTAGGCCAGACGCAGCGTCAGCTCGCGCGTGCCGCCGCCCGGTGTCGTCGCCGCGCGCGGGCGGCGCAGTTCTGTCGGCGGGCGACCGAACATCTCCTTGAACGTCTCGTTGAAGCGGCGGATGCTGCCGAAGCCTGACGCGTACGCCACCTCCGTCACCGGCATGGTGGTTTCCTGTATGAGCTGCTTGGCGAGGTGGACGCGCCTGGTCTGGACGATGGTCTTGGGTGAAGCGCCGATGTGCTGCGCGAAGAGGCGGCGGAGTTGTCGTGCGCCGATGCCGAGGCGGTCCGCCAGCGTGTCGATGCTGGCGTCTTCGAGCGGACCGTGGTCGATCAACCGCAGCGCGCGCAACACGGTGCTGGACGAGCCCTTCCAGGCCGCGAGGTCCGGCGCGACTTCGGGCCGGCAGCGCAGGCACGGGCGGAATCCGGCTTCCTGCGCCGCGGCGGCGGTGCCGAAGAATTCGACGTTGGCGATCTTGGGCGTGCGCGCGGGGCAGATCGGCCGGCAGTAGATGCCGGTCGTCTTCACGCCAACGAAGATCCGTCCGTCGAAGCGGGCGTCGCGCGCCTGCAGGACGCGATAGCAGCTCTCGCGATCGAGGTCCGCGAGGACGTCGCCGCGGGCGCGAGCGTCGAATGCCGGCGAGGATGACGCTTCCATGTCTGCATGATATAGACGCGCCTGGCGATGCGTCTGTCGCAGGACTGCGACAAATGCCGCAGGCCGCAGGCCGCGCGCCGCCGCACGCCTGGCGCCAGAGGTGCCCCTCCCCCTTCTTCCGTGCCCCCGCGCCCGCGCATCGGCTGTTGCACGCCCGGCGTCCGCCTGATGTGTCCAGTTGACAGGGAACTCCAGGAGCGAATATATTCGCCGTGCGCGAAAAAATTCGCGCTCGCGCGTTCAGCGGGAGCCCGAACGATGTCCAAGACCACGGTCGATCTGACCCGCCGTGAAAGCCAGATCATGGAGATTCTCTACCGCCGCCGCCGCGCGACGGTGGAGGAGATCCGGTCCGAGCTCGCGGATGCCCCCAGTCCGTCCAGCGTCCGCAAGCTGCTGGACATCATGATCGAGCGCGGCCTCATCGCACGCGAGTACGACGGCCCGCGCTTCACGTACTTCCCGGCGGTCGCGCCCGAAGATGCCAGCCGGTCCGCGCTGCAGCAAGTGGTGCGGACGTTTTTCGACAATTCCCCGGGCTCGGCGATTGCCGCGCTGATCGATTTGACGACACCGCTGTCGGCCGAGGAATACCGGCGGTTGAGCGGCCTGCTGAAACGCGTTCGCGAACAGGGAGATGAGCGATGATCACGTCCACGATCGATCCCGCCACGTCCGCCGCGCTCTGGATCCTCGTCAAGGCCTCGGCGCTGCTGGGGCTCGCGGCGATCATCCAGGCCGCCTGCTCCCGGCGCTCGTCCGCCGCCACACGACATCTGATCTGGACCCTCGCCATCTTCTCCATCCTCCTGCTGCCGCTCTTGTCCGCCGTGCTGCCGACATGGGCCCCCACATGGGCCCCCACACGGGCCACTGTCACGCGGACGACGCCGTCGGCTGCGCCAGCCGCCGTCGACACGGCGACCGCGACAGCTGCGGTGCTGCAAGCGCCGCTCGAAGCCGGGGATGATGTGGATGGCGCCGCCGCGTCAGGGCGCGCAGCGATCGCGTCGACGCAGACGCCGCTCGCGTCGGATGCCGGCGCGACGACAGATGCCGGCTCGCGCGCCCGATTCCCGTGGTCGCTCGCGATGGCGGGTCTCTATGCCGCGGGCGTTCTCGTCATGCTGCTGCGGCTGGGTGGACAGCGCTGGAGCGTACGGCGACTCGTACGCGACGCGTCCGACGTCCAGGGGACGGAATGGACGCAGCTCCTGCGCGAGTGCGCGGAGCGGATCGGCGTCCGTCGACCCGTGCGGTTGCTGCGCAGCCGCGCGTGCAGCATGCCGATGGCGTTCGGCACGCGCCGCCCCGGAATCCTGATCCCCGCCACCGCCGATCTGTGGCCCGAGGACCGGCGCCGCGCCGTGATCCTTCACGAGCTCGCGCACATCGCCCGCCACGATTGTCTGACGCAGGCCCTGGCGTTCGTCGCCTGCACGGCGTACTGGTTCCATCCAGGCGCGTGGTGGGCCGCGCGGCAACTGCGCATCGAACGGGAACTGGCGTGCGACGACCGGGTGATTGCGAGCGGCGCGCCCGCGCGCGACTATGCCGGCCACCTGCTCGACATCGCGTATACCTTCGGCGGCGATCGTGCGCCCGCCCTCGCGGTCAGCATGGCGCGTCCGCGGCAGCTCGAAGGCCGCCTGCTGGCGGTGCTCGATGTAACACGCAACCGCCGCGTGCCCGGACCGCGCGGACGCATCGCCGCCGCGGCGCTGGCCGCCGCGCTGCTCGTGCCCCTCGCCGGCGCCAGGGCGATCGTTGTCGCGTCGGACGCAGAAGCGAACGCGAACGCGAGCGCTGCGACGAAGACGTCCGCCGACTCCGATCGCATGCCCGCACAGGCACAGGCGCAGCCGCCGGCATCGGCGAAGTCGACATCGGCGCCCGTGCCCGCTCCGACGCAGCCGGCGACGATTGGTCCGCACCTGAAGGAGATCAACGTCCCGGTGATCAATTCGGCGCGGCGGCTCGTGGAGGCCGCCGTCGCGGCAGTTGGCCTCCAGCAGGACGCACAGCCCGGCACAGCACAGCCTGGCACAGCACAGCCCGGTACATGGGAAATCCGTCCGACGGACAAACCCGGCGTCGTTCATCTTCAATTGAAAGAACAGAACTCCTCGTCCGGCAGGAACGTGCCCATCGAGCGGCTGGAGGGCCTGACCGGCGCGCAGCTCACCGGCGCGGGCGGACCGGTGCAGTTCCGCGTGAAGCGCGATGCCGGCACGTTCACGTTCGAAGGCGTCCTGCGCAGCGGCGTCGGCGCGGGTACGTTCACGTTCACGGCGGACCCGGCATTTCCCGCGGAGCTCGCGAAGCGTGGATACGCGCGGCCGACGGCGAACGAGCAATACCAGATGGCGCGAGACGATGTCGGCTATGAGTTCCTGGACGAGTTGAACAAGCAGGGTTATGCCAGGCCGGAGGTCGCGGAGCTGGTGCGCGCCGGTCAGCACGGCGTGCAAGTCACATACATGCGTGAGATGAGCGCGGTCGGGTATCGGCTCGGCACGCTTGCGCCCCTGATCAAGCTCCGGGACCACGGCGTCACGCCGACCTACGTCCGGGAGATGGCGGACCTGGGCTACAAGGGGCTGTCCGCCGATGCGATTCGCGAGGCGCGCGATCACGGCATCACGCCGGACTATGTGCGGGGGATGAAGGACGCGGGCTACGGGTCGCTCGCGCTGGAGCAGATCCGCAAGGCGAGGGATCATGGTGTGACGCCGCAATTCGTGCGCGAGCTGGGGGAACTGGGACATCGCGGGCTGCCGCTGGACGAGGTGATCCGCGTCCGCGATCACGGCGTGTCGCCGGCCTACGTGCGGGACATGCGTCAGCTCGGACATGCGCTGTCGATCGACGCGCTGGTCCGCGCGCGCGATCATGGCGTCGACCCCGAGTACATCCGCGGCATGGCGGCGCAGGGGCAGGGCAGCGTGCCGATCGAGGCGCTGATCCGGCTGCGCAACCACGGCGTCACGCCGAAGTATGCCGGGGAACTGAAAGCGCTCGGCTACGACCGGCTGACCGTCGACGAACTGGTCACGCTGCGCAACCACGGGCTGACGCCGGAGCGGATTCGCGACGCGAACGCCCGCGCCGGCACGCGGCTGCCGGTCGACCAGCTCAAATCGGCCGCCCGCGGGCGCTGAGCCTGCCCCATCGCCACGCGTCCGCGAACGACGCTTCGAGCGTCCGCGGACGCGATGGCGCGGTCCTGTCGATCTCGATACCCGCCACGACATCCGCCTGCCGCATCCACAGCCGCTTTGACGCGGCCGTGCGCCGTTACAGTCCTTGCGTCCGCGCGATCTTGTCGCGCAATTCGTCCGCCACGCGCCTGGTGTCGGCTTCATTGCCGCCCACGGCCATCACCACCGCGACGGCGCGCGGTTGCGCGCCGACGCATGTGACGGCGACGTAGGTCCCGCCTTTGGATCCGGCCACTTCCTGCGCGCTCTGCCGGATGCCGGTCAACCCGTATGTGTTCGCCGCGGCACGCACCCGTGAGTAACAGGTCGGGACGTTGCTCGCGGACACCGGCGTCTTCGCCCAGTACAGAAACCGCGGACATTGCGCGGCGACGGGCGTTGCCAGACCGGCCGCGACGATACAGGCGATCGTCGCCGATCGCATCGAGGTCCAAGTGTTCATGACATCTTCCTTCGGCGCACGCCGACGTCCGCCCGCGGCCGGCTCGCCAGAGGGCGGGGGCGCAGGACGTTCCCGTATCGGCGCGTGCGGGTTCGGTTGCTCGTCTCTTGTCTATGGCGACAGGGTCGCGCGATCGGCAACATCTTTCTGATCGGCCGTTCCGCGCAACACGGGGCCAGAGCCTCACCGCCGCGAACAGGCCGGCCCGGCCCGGACACGCGCCGCGGCGCGGAGCAACTCGCGGAGGCGAAGGCGCGCCCAGCAATTTTTGTCTGCCTGCACTATCGCGCATATGTGCGAACGAATGCCGGCCAGGATCGACGCGCTGACGTCACCGGTCGTTCGCGAGAACTATGTCAGACATGTTTGCGAGCCTCGCCTGTGTGACATGTCAGCATCATCTCGAATGTCAGAACAGGTTCCGCGTGTCGCGAGCGTCGACAGACGGTCTCAGCATAATGAGTGCGTTGGGGACGCAGGCGAATGGACAGTCAGTTCGACGACCTGGCCGGGCTGTACGAGCGGACGGCGTCGTGGCCGTTCCGGAAGTATCTCGAAATTCCGACCGTCCTGAACCTGCTGGGCGATCTGTCGGGTCGACGCGTGCTCGACTTCGGCTGCGGCACCGCCATGTACGCCCGCTGGATGAAAGCGCGCGGCGCTCAGCACGTCGTTGGCTTCGACGTCTCCGAGGGCATGCTCGCATACGCGCGCAGACGCGATGAGCGGGAAGGCCTGGGACTCGAACTGACATCAGAGCTCACCTCAGCGTTCGACCGTCAGTTCGATCTGGTGCTGGCAGTCTATGTCCTGCCGTATGCCGGCACGCGGGACGAGCTGCAGGAGATCTGTCAGGACATGGCGCGCGTCCTTCGACCTGGCGGCCGCCTTGTCACCCTGCCCATCCATCCGGACTTTGCGCCGGCTCCATCCTATTACGAGCCGTACGGCCTTCGACTGGTGTCGGATGATCCTCATGCCGACGGCGGTATCGTCCGGCTCGATCTCTGCCAGCCGCCCTATGACGTGCAGGTCTCCGCCTATTACTGGTCGGCGGATACATTGGATCGCGCGCTGAGATTCGCCGGGTTCTCATCCGTGATCTGGCGGACGCATCAGGTGTCGGACGAAGGCTGGACCGAGATGGGCGGGGAGTTCTGGCGCCGCTATCTGGAGAGGCCGCATGCCGCCATTGTCGATTGCCGGCGCGGATGAAGGCGCGTCCGTCGCGGCCGACCCAGTCGTAGTCAATGCCGCCGCGGTCGGCGAAGTCGACGCGGATGTGCGGATGGACGTCCTCCCGTCTGCCAGCGCGCTCGACACGGACGAATGGGACGCGCTTGTCGCGGACGAGGACTTCTTCCATTGCCGCGGATGGCTCGCGTCGCTGGATGACGCGCTGGGGCCCGCGGAGGTCCTGGTCGCGTCCGGGCGCGGCGGGCTCCTGGGCGGCTGCGCGCTGTGGGACGGCGAGCAGACGTCCGGATTGTTCCATCTGCCGGATTTCTTCCGCGACGTGCCGGGCCCGTGGGGCGACGCCTTTCTGTGGGGCGGCGCGCGGCGATCCACGCACACCGAGCTGCCCACCGTTCCGGGCCGCCGCCGGCACGCGGTGCTGCGCCGCGTGCTCGCCGCGGCACGCCGGATCGCGATCGAGAAAGATCGCGCGTGCGTGGTGATCGCCTACATGCCGCTGCGGCGTGCGCTGGAAGCGGCGGACGCGGACGAGCACGCGTGCGTGCTGCTGCATTCGGCGGAAGCCGTCCAGCCCGCGCCGGCGGGGGGCCTGCAGGCGATGCTCGCGTCCTGGCGGACGCACGATCGTGTCCGCAGCAAAGCGGAGCTCGCGGCGTTCGGACGCTGCGGCAACCGCGCGGTCTTCACGCCGGTCACGCCCGCCGTGGCGGAGTCCGCCGCGCGCCTCATTGCCGACACGCGCGCGAAGCATCACAGCGTGCAGGGCGAGGAGTGGATGCGGCGGATTTTCGACAGCCAGCGCCGCAGCGGCGTGCTCGATGCCGCGGTGGCGATTGCCGCCGTCCGCGCGGATGGCCGTTCGTCCGCGGTGTGCGTGAGCTACCGGTTCGGACGCGCGCTGCACGTGCGGTATTTCGGCTCGGACTACAGCTTCCTCGACAACGACTTCCGGTACTTCGTGCTCTGCTACTACCTGCCCGTGGACTACGCGGCCGGTCGCGGTCTGACGCAGTGCCGGCTCGCCACGTCCGCGCTCGACGCCAAGGCGCGCCGCGGCGCATCGATCGAGCCGCTCGCGGCGCTCGTCCTTCTGACGGACCGCACGCCGATCGACGCCGAAGCCGTCGATCGACACAACCGGCGCTTCGCCGCGTACGTCCATCAGCAGTTTCCCTCCCGCGTGAGCGGCGAGTGGTCGCTCGTCGCCGGCTGAGTGGGGACGAGCGGAGATCACCGATGCTGCATCTCGTCTACCTTCTGCGGCCGACCGCGCACGCCCGCCGTGATCTGCCGGCGTTCTGGCGATGGTCCGCGAACGGGACACGTGGTTCTACGACGGGCTCGACATGGCGGAGCGGCCGCGGTGGTTCGTGCGCGTGATCGGACCGGACGTCCACGCGCTCGAACATGTCGTGTCGTTCGCGGACGAAGCCGCGTGGGGATGCTATCGCGCGGCGGTCGCGTCGCGGTCAGCCGATCCGCGCTGGGAGCGCCGGCGCGTCGAGCAGGAGGAGTGGTGGGAGATCGTCGAGGCGCGGATGCTGTCGGACGCGCCGCTGCCGCCGCGCTGATCGATGTTATTGATGTGACCGGGGTGACCGATGACCGATGTGACGGGTGACCGGAGTGACCGGTGTCCGAACGCACGAAGGAGCACGCGCCATGACCGATCCCTCGACGCTGATCGCGCGCAGCCGCACGCTGCTGGAGACGACACGGTTCATCACCCTGGCGACGGTGTCAGATGCTGGCGAGGCCTGGGCGTCGACCGTCAACTTCGTCCCGCTGCGCGGACCGCTCCGGCTCGTGTGGTATTCCATGCGCGCCGCGCGGCACTCGCGCAACATCGACGCGCGGCGCCGCATCGCCGGATCGATCTTCCGCACCGACCTGGGGAATCTGTCACCCATCGGTCTGGACGGCGCGCAGTGCAGCGGCCCGTGCCGCGTCATTCCGTCCGAGGAACTGTCCGGCATCCACCTGCAGTACTACGAGCGGAACTTTCCCGACCCGGGCATCCGGCAGGCGTGGATGCTGCCGCCGGCGGAGTTTACGGACGCGGGTCCGCGGCGATTCTACGAACTGACCGTCGAGCGCTGGTGGCTGCTCGACATCGACCGCTGGCTGATCGACAAGCACGATGGCCGCATCGAAGTCTCAGTGGCGGACCTGTCGATCCAGTCGATCCCGTGAGCTGGTTGATCCGGGCGTCGCGCGCCGATCCGGTATTCGCGTCCGCGGCACGAGGACGGACCGGACGTCGGACGGGAAGTGATGTGCCTTGCGGAAGCGAACATACGTCTCCGTTCGCGATGTCGCGGGACGATACTGGGGATGACGTGTGGACGACCGCGAACCGGTGAGTCCTGTCAGGGAGGAAGAACCGAATGATGATCAAAGTGATCCGATTGCTGTCTCTCCTGCTGATGGCCGGTGTGCTGGTGACGTTGCAGGAGAAGCCCGTGCAGGCCGCCATCTGCTGCGACAACTGCATGGGAATGGAAATCTATTACATGGGCGTCTGCCCGGACGGTCCGTCTCAGAGCGACTTCTGCGCGCGGATGCTCAACGAGGTCGTCCCGCGCTGCTGGCGCATGTGCAATCTCTCGTCGTGCTCCCCGAATCACGAGGCGTGCACCTGGATCGAGGTGGGGAGCAATCAGTGGCAGTTCTATTGTTTCCCGTAGCACGTCTCTGGTGAACGCCGGTCGCGCGGCCGGCCACGCCAATCGCGTCGCCGGCATCCGCGCGACCGCAACTGCCGGCGACTCGTTCGACCCACGCGATGTCGGAGGGCGATGCTGTGTTACGTCGCGCCGCCCGGCAATGCCGATGACATCGAAGTCGTCGAAGGCGACGAAATACGACGTACACGATCGATACCTGTCGAGCCGTAGGTGCCGAATCCGGTTGTAAGATAGCGTCCCCCTGGGGGCGCGTCCGTTCGCGGGATCGACGAACCCTTCTACGTCCCGGCGTCAGTGTCAGGCTGGGTGAGCGCTTCCGTCGGGCGATGACGCGCACATCGGATGAGCGATACCGCGCACGCCTGTCGCTGATTCGCACAGGTGGCCGGATACCAACTCCGGGCGTGCCGCCGAAGATCCCGCCGTTCCTGGGGCCAACTGAGGAGCTGTCGTCGATCTGCCGCGCCGAACGATTGGGCATGCCCTTTGCTGTGATGCTGTCTGCCTGCTAACCCGCTTCACAAAGGCGTCGCTTCCGGCTCATGGTGTCAACGTTCAGCGTGGCCCCGGCGGCGCGGAGTCCGTGGTCATGCGACAACGACGCCTCGGATGGTTGTCCACGATGCGCGCTCATGTGCGCGCGCCGCGGAAACCATCGTCGAGCCTGTCCATCCCGACCATCCTGACGCTCGTGATATTCCTGACCGGCCTGCTGGTACCAGCCGTTGCCGCCAGCCGTTCGCAGGAATCCGCCGTACCTCTGCGTTTTCCCGACAACGCAGCGCCGACCTTTTCCGTCTTCACCAGCCGCGACGGGTTGAGCGATGAGATCTGGAGCGCTGTCGGCGTGGACGTGCACGGCTTCGTCTGGGCCGGATCCGCGTCCTCGCTCGCGCGGTTCGACGGTTATCGATGGATGATCTGGCCGTTCGATCAGGCGCGCAGCCTGGTGCGTTCCCTGCAGGCCGATGAGAGCGGGAATCTCTGGGCGCTGTTCGAGCGCGAGGGACTGGCTCGCTACGACGGTCGGCGCTGGGAACTGGTCCATCAGGTCCGCGGCGCGGAGCGGTTCTCCGCCATCGACGGTACCACCCCGCGCGAGTACTGGCTTTCGCACGAAGGAGGCATCTCACGGCTGCGGAACGGTCGCTGGGTCGAGGAGGAGCACGAGTGGATGTCGGTCGGCTTGCGTCCGTCCGCCATCGAACGCACGTCGAGGCTCTTCGGCGGCGCTCGTCAGTGGGCAGGCAGCACCAGCGACGGCCTGTGGTATCGGCATCTGTCCCCGGGCCCCGGTCGGTGGAAGCGGTTCGATCATCCGCAGATGACGGGCATGGTGATGGATCTGTTGCGCTCCGAGGGGAATGGAGCGGAAGAGCTGTGGGCGCTGATGTCGGGCGGCATCGCGCGCATCCGCGATGACTCCGTACGTTTTTGGAGCAAGGGCAGCGGCGACCTGCCCACCAATATGACGTACGACATGGTAGAAACGCGCAATGCCGGAGGCGACGGCACGTTGTGGATCGCCTCGCGAGCCGGACTGCTGCGCGTGCATGGCGATCGCATCGACATCTTCGATCGTCGTCATGGGCTTCCATCGGACGTCGTTCGCGGCGTCGCCGTCCAGCCGACAGCCGAGGGCGTGGATGTGCTGTGGCTCGCCACCGAAGGCGGCATGGTGCGCGCCGCGCTGACCGATACGCCCTGGCGAACGGCCTCGCTGCTGGGCGCACGAGATAACGGCGTCCTCGGCTTGATGCTGGAGCGCGTCGGCGAGGGACAGGACCGTCTGTGGATCGGTTCGTCCAGCGATGGACTGGCGATGCTCGAACGCGGCATCTGGCGTCGCTTCACGTACGAGTCGGACGAATTGCCGGCGCGATCGGTGCGCGGCATCTGGCGGCTGCGGGATCCGGAAGGGCGCTATCGACGGCTGCTCGGCTTCTTCGGCACGGGCCTGATGGAGATCCGCGACGACTTCACCATCGTCCCGTTTGCGTCTCCGTGGAAGCCGCATCCGGGCGACACCGCGATGGCCGCGATTGCGAGGACGTACGACGGCGCGGTGGAATGGTGGATCGCGACGCGCCGCAGCGGGACGCATCGCTGGCGCAACGGACGCTGGACGAGCTATGCGCTGCGCGACCGTCCGGCGCCCTGGCGTGTGTTTGGCCTCGCCGAACAGATCGATCGTGCTGGACGCTCGCGGATCTGGGCCGCCAGCGCATCCGGGCTGGCATGGTTCGACGAGCGCGAGTGGCGTCTGGTGCCCAGTGAGGTCGGCTTGCCAGACGATGAGGTCTACACGCTGGATCTGATTGCGGGACGCGCGCGGCAGGAGTTGTGGGCAGGGACGCTTCGCAATGGCCTGGTGCGGCTGGATGTCACCGATCCCGACCGTCCGACAGTCATTCGGGACGCTGCGGTGCCTCCGCCGCCCGATCCGACCGTCTACAGCGTCATCCACGATGCGCGGGGCCGCGTGTATGTCTGCACGAACAACGGCGTGCAACTGCTCACGCCCTCGGTGGACGGCGCGTATCGCGAGCGGGTCTTCCGTCGCGGGGACGGTCTCGTTCATGACGAATGCAATCACGGATCGGAGGCCATCGATTCAGATGGACGGTATTGGATCGGGACGCTGGGTGGACTTGGAATGTTCGATCCTGACATCCGGTCACGGCCGGCGATGGCGCGTCCCCGGCCGCTGCTGTTCACGGCGCTGCAAGTCGATGGAGCCGTGCGATGGCTTCCTGATGACGCCGGGCTGAAGCTCCCGCCGAACGCCCGCGAGTTGCGCATCGAATACGCGTTGCTCTCCGGCATCCGCGAAACCGAGACGTCGTATCGGAGCCAGTTGGTTGGATACGACGCCACGCCCACGGATTGGGTGTCCGAGCGCAGCCGCAGCTTCACATATCTCTTCGCCGGCGACTACGAGCTGAAAGTCGAGGCTCGGGACTATGCGGGTGCGATCAGCCAGGCGGCAACATTGCGCTTCAGCGTGGTGCCGGCCTGGTATCAGCGGCAGGTGCTGCAGGTGTCCGCGGCGGCGTTCCTCATGCTTCTGAGTCTGGCCGGCGTCTGGAACTACCATCGCGTGCAGCGTGCGCGGCAATTGCGGCTGCGGGAAGAAGTCAGGCATCGCACGGCGGAACTGCATGCGGCCAACGAACGGTTGACGGAGCTGTCGTACGTCGATCCGCTGACGGGCATCTCGAACCGGCGGCGATTGATGGAAGCGCTCGATCTGGCGATCGCCCGGGCGCGCAACTGGCACCTGCCGATCGGCCTGAGCCTGCTGGACGTCGATCACTTCAAGGCCTACAACGATCGTCACGGCCACCTGGCCGGCGACGCCGCTCTGCGTGCCGTGGCGCAGACGCTCTACGGCGCTACGCGTCCGCAGGACCTCGTCGCGCGTTTCGGTGGCGAGGAATTCGCCTGTCTGATGATCGACGTCGATCCCGCGACCGTGGAGCGGATCGCCGAGCGCATGCGCGCCGGCGTGGAGGCGCTGACACCCCGCGCGATCGGGAACGATCGGGAGACCGTGACGCTCAGCGTCGGCGCCCTCTGCCGCATCCCCGCGCCGAACGAGCGGGCGGAGGATCTGCTCCGCGCGGCCGATACGGCGCTGTACGAAGCCAAGCAGCGAGGACGCAACCGAGTCGTGCTCGTCGCCGACCGCGTGCTGGCCGATGCCCGGAGCGACAGGCGCGCATCCTCCCGCGCCCTTCCCTGGCGGTCGAGACGCTAGCGCTTCAAGGCCGTCGCCTTCGTCCGCACGTCTGTGCGTGAGGGCGTCAGCCTGCGACCAGTCCGTGCTGCTTGTAGAGTGCCATCTCGTCGCCGGCAACGAACCCGAACACTTTCGTCTTCCCGTTCAGCGTCTCCAGGAAATACGTCACGTCGAAGTCGATGCGGACCGGCTCGCCGTTCTTCTTCTCGTAGTCCGCGCGGTAGAACACCTTTACCATATGGTGCAGGTCGTCTATCAGCGTCACCGCAAGATTGCGCACCACCATCTGCTTCGTGCCGATCGATCGATAGAACTCGTAGCCCTTCTGCAGGGTCTGCGTGAAGCTCTCGTCGTTCTTGCCGCAGGTTATGCCCTCCGGGCCGGCGGCGATGAAGCAGTCCGTGAAGTGGGCGCGAATGCCGTCGGCGTCGACCGGTCCGGTCAGCGACCGGTTGTAGGCGTCGACATAGTTCTGGAAGAAGCGATCGAAATCCGGCTGCATCAGGATGTCCTTGCGTAAGAATTGCGCGAGCGCGACGAGTCGAGCCGTCAGCGTGGCGGCGCGGGCGCCGGCGTTGGCGTGGGTGTAGTTCCAGGTAGAGACGTGGGCAGAATGGAGGGACCGGGCGCGAGCGGTGGCGCGTCGCCGCGTGTGTCGCTCTGCGAGCGACGCTGTCCTGCGACGGTCAGATAGTGAATCGTCATCTGCAGCCGCGCCGTGCCGAACATGCGCACGTGTGCCGTCGACGAGAAGGAGACTGGCAGCGTCGTTCCGGCAATCGCGGCGTAGCGCCGCTGAATCTGCACGTCCTTCAACCAGAACGAGGGGCTCCTGGCGAGTTGTCCTTCGACGTGTACGAGCGCGGCGGTCTGGCCGTCCAGCGTGGCGGTGCCGGTGATCAGCCGCTCGTCCCGCCGCAGCGGTGTGAGTGCGATGCGGATGGCCGAACGCGCGTCGCTGAGCGCGTAGCGATAGTTGTCGGTGGAGAATGCCGCCGTTGCGGCCGTCGGACGCTGTGTGGCGTCGACTTCTTTCTGGAGGAGACTGACGAGCGCGCGATCGCGGATGCGATCGGATCCGCCTTGGGCGAGGACGGTGTAGCGCAGGCCGTGGTCCGGATGGAACTCGGTCATGACGTTCATCCACGCCTGTTCGTGCTTGTCGACGAGCTCGGCGCGCAGCGAGCGGATGGCGGTGTAGGCGACGGGTGGTCGCCGCGCCGCGCGATCCAACGCGGCCATGAACCAGTCACCGCGCTCCGCATCGCTTGTCGTCGCCTGCGCCACCGGCATCAGCCAACACGCCAGGACGCCCGCGAGCGCGGCGGCGGCGAGAGCGATGCGGAGGGGGCGACGAGACCACATGCGGTCACGTCCTCCAAATTTCGCGCCAACGCCGCACGTCACGCCAGCGGTCAGAATATCGCTGCAAAGGACCGCGGACGATCGGCATGCATGCGGTTTCAGACGCCGCGGTCACGGTTCGTGTCTGGATCGACATCAGCGCCGCCGCAGCGGTCCGCGGACGTCGTCCGGGCCCGTGGTTCGGCGTATCGCGTCAGCGCGAGATGTCCGCCGGCCCGCGTCGCGCGGGAATTCTGCCCGTCACGCTGCGCTGTTCTTCGCCCGGCGCGGAGTTCATGCTAAGCTTATGCGTTTCGCGTCGAGCGCCCGTAGCTCAGCTGGATAGAGCGTTGGCCTCCGGAGCCAAAGGTCGCAGGTTCGAATCCTGCCGGGCGCACCATCGAGCATCGCTCGATGGTTGCCCCCGCCAGATTCGGCGAGTCAGCTCCGCCTGCGGCTCACGCAGACCGAATCCTACCCCACGCACAACCGAGCATCGCTCGATGGTTGCCCCCGCCAGATTCGGCGAGTCAGCTCCGCCTGCG